>BNJV01003040.1_pt1 | contig 136798 bp, 250 predicted proteins | sample 8540591 | NCBI WGS metagenome assembly BNJV01 (sample SAMD00202457, study PRJDB9452) | human saliva metagenome | host: Homo sapiens | reverse complement strand
AGTTAATCTAATTTTGATGGTCAACAAAGATTGACAAGCATCTTATTAACATATCTTGGGATTTTTCCAGATAAAAATACTTTTAAAAATAGAAGGGCTAAAGAAGAATTATCTGTGAATGAAGATGATCAAGAGATTGATGAACCTTGTTTGATGATGTTTTTGGAGTGGAATTTTTAACAAACTTACGGAAAAAGGTCATGACAAAGAAGAGATATTAAACAAAAATAAAAATTACGAGGCAACTATAAACCACCTGATATAAATGTGGGTAAAGAATTTTTTGATGAGCATTTTTTTAGGGTTTTCATATTTAGTCCCACAGACGGATGATGATAAGAAACAGCAGAAATATTATTCTAAAGTGTTTAGAAATATAAATATCCAAGGCGTATCACTTCTGCCTCAGGAGTAGAGAGAGGCTTCACTATCTGGACAAAGATTTAGTAAAATATTTTTAAACCGGAATTTCAAAATAAAAATCTTAATAAATGAAGTGAGAATAGATTTTGTTAGATATTTGGCTTTACTGGCACAGTATGAGAATGACAAATCAGTGGATAACTTAGCTAAAAAATTTGCTAGAAATATGGAAGGATATTACGAAAAATATATCTATAGTTGTATAAATAATGAAGAAGGTAATGGTTTTTCAACAACAATCTAAAAGACTATGAATCTTCTTTTGAAAAACTGAAAAAGCATTGGAAAAAGTTGAAAAACTTATCATGATTTTAAATCGATTATAATAGTAGATATTATATTATTTGGGCTTATATATTTTATTGTTTTTGAGATATTAATTTTTATGAAGAAAAGTAATTTGATAGAAAGATTAAAAAGAAAAATGGGTAAAATTATGCAAAACGAATATCATAGAAGAAGTCCTGGTGCATTAAAGTATCTTAGATATCGTATAAAAATGTTCTATTGAGGTATATAAGGAGTTTGTGAATGAGTAAACATGATAAGTTTATATTATCTCCAATGTCCACAATATTAAAAGAAGCTGTGATTTCAATCAGTGGAATAGGAATTGGAATAGAAAACATATCCATTATGCGATTACATTATGCAATCAATCTTTCTTAAAAATGACAGGATATCAAGAGCAAAAATGAAGTGTGTTGCTTGGGAAATAGCTACAAACAATTTTGATTATAGACGAAAATTATTAAATAATGAAGATAAATTAGGGGAATGCTCAACATATGAGTCAAAAACAAGGTATATAAATCACTTTGTAGACAGATAGAATTTAATAGTGATGTTTTTACAGACACTGATATGAAAAAGGGTAAAAATATCACTCCTACAATTTTGTTAAAGATATTTTTAAAAAATACAAATTTAGAGTTTTTGGAATTATAAATCATTTAAGCAATTTTTGGGAAATGATATTATAAAAGATACACAATATTTGAATAAAAATGGAAACTTATTTGAAAAATCAAATTATTAATGAATACAGTACATTATATAATGAACGAAATAGAATTGCGCACAATACACTATCATATCAACAAAATTTACCTGATTTTTAATGTATTAAGGGATGAAGGAAATATTCGAGAAACTATTTTTATGGTTTGCTATACTACTATTAATTGATAATATATTCATGGAGATTTATAAAGTTTATGAAAAATAATTTAAAAATCTTTCTTGTGATGCTCTTAGTATTAGATCAATCCCATATGTAGGAAACTTGTGATTTTAGTTAGATAGTTTTAATACGTTTGTTAATGATTAAAAAGATTTATGAAACTTCACCGATAATTACGTTATATAGTAATCGTATAGATATTCTTTTCAAGAGATACACTAGACCCTAAGTGAACTATGTAAGGGGGATGGAGAGTCTGTTCCTGTAAATCAAAAAGTGAAATATATATTTAAAGCTCCAAATTAATGATTGTTCCGGAAGAGTTATTCTCATAATTATAGATACTTAAGGTAAAGATGTGTTTGGTTTTGAGAAAAATTCAATCGTTATAAATTTTTCCTGTTAACCAGGTAAATAAGTTGGAATAATGTGGGTAATAAAAAGGAGAATTCATTCTTGAGATGAAAATAAAAAAGCTACTCTAATATAGGTAAAGCACATTTATCTCAATTTATAGGTATAAGATAAACAGCTATTGAAAATAACATTAGATTCTTGAAAGGAAATGGATATAGAGAACTACGGAGCCTAATAAGATGGAATGCATGAATCTTAAGGAATGTTCTTGCAATATACTTGAAAAAATTAGATAAACAAAAATATGATACTATGGAATTTGAGGATAGATAAGTGAATGCCTATTGTTTCTACACTGATAAATTACTATGAGATTGTAAATAGTTGAAAAGAGGTGGATATCATGCCCTGAATGGTTGGGAGGTTTATTTACTGCTATTGGCGGTGGTACAGTTGTGTTGGTTGGTATATTAACAATTTTCAAAAGTTTGGTTATTAAGTTATTTGAAACAGGAATTGAATCTTCGCTCGAAAAGAACCTTGAAAAATTCAAAAACAACTTGGAACGATCCACAAGAGCATACGAAATAATATTGGATCAAGAAATGCGATTTTATAAAGATTTAGAGCCTATAACAGCCGAACCTCATTCCTATTGAACACGACTTGATACACTATCTAAAGTATAATGAAGAGTCAGACAGGGCGAAACAATGTGAGGCATTTAAGACAAATTTTAAAAGATATTGCCAGTTAGTGATGGACTTGAAAAAATCGACTTTAATCCATCACTCTTACATTCCACAAAATATTTTTAATGCATTTACTTCTGTTGTTAAGCAAATGTAAGATGATATGCTTTTTGGGAGGTATGGTAGCACTATTGTCTGTAAATGAGTATAGTAAAATCAATTATATAAAATGTGGAATAGTGATTGATAATTTTCTGAAGAGACTTTCGGTTGCAGAAACCATGGTTCTCAAACGATTGAAAGAGCTTAGTGGAGACCAACTATGAAAAACGCAATCCTGAATTATCAAAAAAATTCCTTTGTTTATCAATGGAGAAAAAGGGTAAGCTTAACAAGGCTCTCAGGTGAGCGCTGTTAAACAAATCTATCGATGTGACATACAGACCTCTTAGTGGAAGTTAAATTCCAAGTCATTTGTCATCATTTTCCAGATGACTCTGACGTGCTTGCTGGCTCTATGTACCAGGTATTGTAGTGAGTCCGGCCTTTTGCCATCTTGATATCGTAGTATCTCTTGAAGTCGACGTTATTCTTTACAACATTGTGAGCTACATTTATCAAGGCATAGTGCAGTACTTTGGAGCCACGCTTTGGCATCTTAGTCCTACTGGCCTGAAAGTTACATGACTGATATACAGAAGGGTCAAGACTCGCAAAAGGCAAGTAGCTTACCGGGGACTGTGGAAACGGTGAATATTCTCTATTTCACCGAGTATCATTCCGCCGTTAATATAACCGATACTTGGAATGGTCATGATAACTGAGTCATTGAATTTCATGATATCAGCCATCTCTTCTTCAATCTTGTTTAACTGGCTATCCAGTAACTCAATCTGCGCAATGGAGTGAGTTATCTGAATAGATAGAGCACTGTCAGATGTACCAACAGACTTCTCGTGCAAGAACTCTTAATTCTTTGGCCTGTTCTCTTGTGAAGTGGCTGCGAGTTTTTATAAGTAGACCTGTTAGATGGGTCATGTGCATGGAAGCAATGGTCTCTGGTGTAGGAGCTCCTTTAGGAGAGTATAGACAAACTACTGATAAAAACCAGATTTGAAAAAGTATTGGAGCTCTGTAAAGAGCTCATCAACATAAGCTGTAAGCTGAATTTTCAGCAGAGTTTTCTGATAGAAGCGCCCCATGGTCTTAAGATCCATAAGATCAAGGTCATAGAAGGTGTAAAACGGTAGGAATCTTGCATTATAAGTGTTTTATCAATGATGTATGTGTCGACCTTATCAGTCTTCGTTTTGCGAATGTTATTCTTGTGCATGGTAGAAGTCTTGATGGGGTTCAACACACACCTGGAATTTTTCAGCGACAAGGTATCGAACAAGGTTGTCGCCATAGTGTGCCGTTGATTCAAGACCGATGATGATGCTGTCGGGCTCTGCGTTAAGCGAAAATGAGCTGAGACCAGCATTTGGAAGCCATCAGCGTCATTTGTAAATTTAAACGGCTCAATGAATACTTCACAATCAGACGAGATTGCTGAGGCGAAATGGTTAAGTTTGGTATTATCAACGCCAAAATAGATTATGAGGTTGTACCTCTCTTCCTAAAGTCTGATACCGTGATATCCACCAACCTGTATCAACGTAGACTTGCGTGAGATAAGTACTCGAGGGAAAAAACCCTATGGCACATCCAACTAATAAACAATTCAGATACAGCTAGTGGCAATACACTCCTTCGAGTAGTCAAAGCTACAAACATAAAATTAAAAGAAAGTACACAGTATCTGAATGTATTGAACCACGATATTAAAAAGAAAGGAAAGTGGTGTTTTTGCTTTGAAAACATCATACAAGATTTAAAATGCAAGAATTAAAGCTGGATTTAGAAAATTGTTATGGAATCAAGAAGATGGAAGAGACCATTGATTATTCAAACAATAATGTTGTTATTATCTATGCACCAAATGGCACAATGAAGTCTTCTTTGGCAAAAACATTTGAAGCTATAAAGGATGACAGGCAAGTTGAGGAAAAATTTATGGGTTTAAGAGTTTATGCAGTATTACAGATGAAGAAAAATGTAGCTGTTTTGAAAGAACAAATTATAGTGATAAACCCATTTGATGAAAAATGCATTTGAGGATCAAGGGTTATTAATGGCTAATGATCAATTAAGAAAAGAATACCTAAATATTCATAATTCAATAGAGTCTAAAAAGAATCATTGTATAGTAAAAATAAAAGAGAAGTTTGGGCTATTCGAATCGTAATAATTTTTGATGTTAAAAATACTATGCTGAATGATTGGGGATTAAGTGTAAAGGAAGAATATGATTGCTTAATTAAGATACAAGAATTGTTGCATGATAAAAAGTATGAGATGTTTGTTGAATGAAGATGACCTAGATTATGCTTCATTATTTAATGATAAAGTTTATTCAATGATGAAGACAGGAAAAACAGGAGAATTAATAGAAGAGTATGAAAATAAGTATAGAGAGTTGGTTGACAAATCTCTATATATGCAACAAGGAGTTATTGACCATAATAATTATGACAATATAAGTAATGCATTGAATAATAACGGTTTTTACAGCTCATAATGAGGTGACACTAAAAAGCTAAAGATGGAAGTACATCTATTACATTAAAAGAGCAAAAAGAGTTAGACGATCTTTAGAAAAGGAACAAGTTTTAAATTAAAGGAAATTAAAGAACTTTTGAAAAGATCAATAAAGCAATTAGTAAAAACAAAGACACGCAAGCATTTAACTCATTCTACAAACTCATCAGCATATAATTGTAGAGTATAAGGATATAGATTTGTTCAAGAAAAAGTTTGGGTTAAAGTTTTTCTTTTGTTATGAGCACTTACTAGAAGAATTGATAGATGATTATAACAAAGCACACGAAGATTTAAAAAATTGCGTGATGAAGCAAGGGAACAAGTTACGGACTGGAAGAAAGCGTTAGATCTTTTTAAAAGAAAGGTTTTTGTTCCTTTTTAATTGAACCATCGAATCAGGAAGATGTTATTTTTAAATATGGAATTACCAAGTTTTTAAATATATATGGATAGTCGAGGGTAGAAGTAGGGTAAAGATAATTTACTTAATGTGTTGAGCACAGGTGAGCGCTAGGGCATATTATATATTAAATATGGTTTTTCAGATTTTAGTTGCAAAAACAAGGCAAAAAGAATATTTGATTGTACTTGACGATATCTCTGAATCTTTCGATTACAAAAATAAATATGCAATTATAGAATATATTAGCGATATATCAGAATACACTGATGCAAATGATGAAAAATTATTTAAAAATTTTTATTATTAACACAATAATTTTGATTTTTATAGAACTGTATCTTCAAGAATAACGAAACGAGGTAATTCGTTTATAGCTTATATAGATTCGGATAAAATAAAATTAGAAAAAGGCCAGTATACAAAAATATTTTCATGAACTATAAAAATTCTCTGAGTTAAAATTATAGAGATAATATAATGGTTACGTGCTCATACCATTTGTTCGGAATCTCATTGAATATACGGAAGGTGAAAATAACGAAGATTATCTAACACTTACAAGTCTTTCTCGCATTACAAGGAGAACACAAAGCGAATCACTTTAGGGAATCAAATTCAAGAAATTTTTCAATAAACATTGGTGCAAAAAGAACCTACTACATTTGCAGCAGATAGAGAAAATGAATTAGTATATGATATTTTAATGCAAGAAAGCGAAAGATTTCAGACATAGAAAAGTTTGAGAAATTGAGAATAAAACTTATATTATCTATGTCAATAAGATTATTAGGTGAGAAAATATATGCAGGATAGAATAATCTCTGCTTTATCAAATGGACAAGATATATTGAAGGATGATGTGCAGCAAAAATAACCAGAGTGCATGGCTTTTTAAAAGAGAGTACAAAACGAATAAATGATGATGCTATGAACACTTTTAGAGACTGTGGCAATGATAACACCAGAGAACATCCATTTGAATTCATTTATGTTTGAGCCAATTCTAGACATGTCCTTAAAGTATTTGTATAAAAATTTATAATGAGGTAAAGGCATTAATATAATGTTTATCGACATCTCGATAATAGAATTAAATGGGATATCTATTATAAACAGAATAAAATACTTGAGGCTATGAAATATAATTTGTAAGTTTAATATTATAATATATTCCTATGATATGATTTAAAATTATAGTAAATCAATTCTTATATTTACTGAAAATTTAAAACAGTATACTATGGTTAATTTACTAGGACAACCAATTCCTTATAATTAAGAATGGAGTTATTGAAAAATGAATAGAAAAAGATTACAGTGCTGGTGCTGTGAAACATGCTTTTTGGTTTATGGAATCTCGCAAGGTGGTTTCTCTTCGTCTGGAGGAAAGACCTGGGAAGAACAAAAGCAGTTAAACGAAAATGAGAATATCTTTTGGCGCACCTACAAAACTGCGAGCAACCCAGATTTTCAACACAGTTTCGGCAAGGGTGAAAAAGCCTGGATGATAGCTTCTATCCTATTTTTGATGCTTGCGACCCAGCATCTCAGAAATTATTTGCCTTGGTCGCAGCCATGACTTATGATGTCTCTATTTGGGGATCTGGTCTATGAGCTGGTTCGTGAGAAAATGATTATTGGTAGTAACGAATTGGCAGACAGTGATTTACGGATATTCTTTAAGGACAAACAGCAACAAAATGATAAAGTTGCCAAATGGACAGAGGCGACAATCAAGAAGCTGATGGTAACATACAAATCTATGCTTTTTGAAGCTGGTGTAACGAATAAAGCGAAGGATATCCGGAATATATAAAACCATTGCCTGATCCTGCAATGGAGGGCTGGATGAAAGAGCAGGAATGACGTATCAGTTAAAGGCAATTATGGGGGTAAGATGATGGTAGGACTGGAGGAAAGGCTGGATAAGATGGAACTTGCTATCCGTAAGCAGACTTTCCGGGAAAATAGTGGCCGGGCAAACGAGGTCAACTTCTGGGTATTTGATTACGATCCGAAAAAAGAATTGGAAGTACGGGAACGTATTGAATACATGAAAAGAAAAATGCAAAAGGTACAGATGGATTTCAACTCAATTGTTTTCGACCCTTTATGACATGATTATGGAGTATTTGGAAGAAAAAGATTTTAGTAAATTCTTATGAACGGTTCGAAAAAGGCGCGGATTCGATTATATCATCCGGGCAGTTTCTACGTCCATGAAAATGAATGAAGATGACAGCATTCTGATTCGGAAAATTGTTGAGCAAACACCGGAGAATGTTGTTGTTTTTCTGACTGGAGTAGGTAAACGTTATCCGCTTTTACGGTCGCATAAAATCCTGAACAACCCACATCAGTCCGTATTAAAGGCACCAGTGGTGTTATTTTTCCCCGGTACCTATACTGAGCAGGGAATCTAATCCTATTCAATGAGATAAAAGATGATAATTACTATCGCGCATTCAAACTAGTGAAGTGAGGGTAACAATATGCAGATTAAAGAGATGTTCAAAAAGCCCATTACAAAGAGATATCCAAGGCGTTGTCATTTGCCGGACAAGGGGAAAAACAATATTGCGACAGAACTGAAGAGGCATGTTGTGACGCCCGAGTTGCAGCGTCATTTCGCAGATTTCTTTTCTGCATATGCTAAAGGAATTCATGGTGAGACTACAAAGATGGGAGTCTGGATCTCCGGCTTTTTGGAAGTGGTAAATCTCACTTGCTAAAAATCTTATCATATATTTTCGGATAATGAAATCATCGGGAGCAAGCTAGCTATCGACTATTTTTGGATGATAAAAAGATTTCTGGATCCAATGGTACTTGCAGATATGCAGTTGGCGGCAAACACCCCTGCGGATATCATCATCTTCAACATTGATGCCAAGAGCGAGGCTGATGGAAAGTCCAATAAAGACGCGATAGTAAACGTCTTCTAAAAGTATTTAATAATTCTGGGCTTTGTGGTGCAATTCCTCATTTAGCAGACCTAGAGCGTAAGCTATCCGAGGATGGAAAAATACGAAGAGTTTAAAGAGACGTACCAAAAAGGACTGGTCATGACTGGTATTCGAGCGTCATGAATTCCTTTCTCGGCAGGATGGCGTAGTTGATACGTTAATCGAGATGGGCTACATGAGCGAGAAAGCGCTTGGAATTGCGCGATGCTGCCATTGGAGATTATCAGATTAGCATAGAGGTTTTTGCAAAGCGTAAAAATCCATATTGACCGGAAAGGCACAACCACCATGTAGTATTCCTCGTTGATGAAATCGGTCAATATATCGGAGATGATTCTAAACTGATGTTGAATCTTCAGACTGTAACGGAGGAATTAGGAAAAGAGTGTAAGGAAAAGCTTGGGTCATCGTGACCAGCCAGCAGGATATTGATTCCATCACCAAAGTGAAAGGGAATGACTCTCTAAGATTCAGGGACGCTTTGATACACGTTTGTCTCTGTCCTCTGCGAATGTCGATACTGTCATTAAAAAGAATCTTGGATAAGACCGATACTGCTGCACAGACCCTTCGCCTCTTGTATGAGCAGAAAGCCACAATCATCAAAAATTTAATTGTCTTTAATGATGGAGTAGAGAAGAAGCTATATGGAAGTGATAGAGACTTTGCAGAAGTTTATCCCTTTATTCCATATCAATTCAACCTGCTGGCAAGTGTGCTGACTTCCATTCGTACACACGGGGCATCCGGAAAGCACTTGTCTGAAGGAGAGCGTTCCATGCTGGCGTTGTTCAAAGAATCAGCGATGGCTCTTAAGGATGAAAGCGTAGGCGTGATTGTGCCCTTTCACCGGTTTTATGATGCGTTGGAAAACTTTCTGGATCACAGCCATAAGGGCGTTATCATCAAAGCCTACGACAACAGCTATATCAATCCGAACCATAAGGAAAAAGATGTTTTTGCTATTAATGCTAAAGACCTTGTTCATGATTAAGTATGTTCTGGAGATTGAGTCTAACATTGATAACATTACCAGTTTAATGGTCGAGAACATTGATGATGATCGCATTGCTGTGAAGAACAGAGTAGAAGAAGCTCTGAAGGTTCTTATGCGACAGATGCTGGTGCAGAAGAATGGCTCCACTTATGTTTTTCCTGACGGATGAAGAGCAGGGAAATTAATCGTGAGATTGACAGTCAGAATGTAGAGATAGGGGAAGTCATTAACAAAGTATCTGAGATGATCTTTTGAAGATATTTTCACAGATAAAAATATCGCTATCCAGCCTTCAATGGGCGTTATCTTTTAGTTTCAATCAGGCTGTAGATGACAGACCATACAAGGCGAGCCAGAACTATGATATCGTGTGTTCGTATCCTGACACCCTGGTACGAAGGGGAAATGATGATCTGACCCTTCGCATGATGTCTGGGCAGAAGAACGAAGTTTTGCTGTCATTGCCAAATGATGCGGCATTCTTGGAGGAGATTCAGCAGTACCTGAAGATTGAGAAAATTCCTACGGCTTTAATACCTCTACACAGCTTGCAAAATACGAAACAATTAAGGAAGCGAAGCGTGTAGAAATGCGAGAGAAATGCCAATGCGAAACTCTATCTTACAGAGTGCATGAAAGAAGCGACCATTTATGTGAATGGCGATGTTCCCCTGTATTTCAGGAAAGGAAGTATCCACTAGAATTTCGGAAGCGATGGGGAAGCTGGTGCAGACGGTTTATAACAAGCTCTCGTATATCACGGCTGCTATGGGAGAAGTGGAAATTCGAAAGATGTTCCATTCTTCGAACCAGATGAATTTAGGCTTAGAAGACGCAGAAGCAAACATCCATGCACTGGATGATGTGTTACAGTTTATCGCATCGAATACCCGCATACATATAAAAACCTCATGAAAACGGTGAAGGATCGCTTTTATGAAGGCACCCTACGGATTTGTGGAAGACGATGTGCATTGGCTTGTGGCAAGGCTTTTTAAACGTGGGGATCTTGCCTTTACTGTGAACGGAGTAAGCGTTAATCAGAACAATAAAACTGAAGAAGAAATGATCGATTTCATCACGAAGAAAGCGTTTGTTGAGAAGCTTCTCATGGAGGAGCGAATTCGTGTAAATGAAAAGGATAAGAAAGCTGTCCGTGATATCATGAAGGAACTCTTTGCTACTTCCAGCAGTGCAGAAGATGAAGACAGTATCATGAAGAATTTCCAGCGATATGCGCAGAATATGATTAATGAGATTCTTAGATTGGAAGCAGAGTATAAGAATCACGCCTATCCCGGCGAGAAAGTTTTAACGGAAGGAAAGCGATTATTACAAGAGGCAATGCAGATACAATCTCCATTAGAGTTTTTCCAGCAAGTATCTAAAAAGCAGGATGATTTCTATGACTTTGCGGAAGATTTTGAGCCGGTAAAGACTTTTTTCAGGAGAGCAACAGAAGATCTTTGCCAGAGCTCTTGACATGCTGGCAATTTACGATGATAGCAAGACCTATATCGTGGATGAGGCCTTGGAGAAAATTGTTGCTGACATGCGGCACATCGTAAAACAAGACAAACCCTATCAGAATATTCCGAAGCTTCCGGAGCTGGAGCCAGTTTACGGAAGCGTATATGAAGATACTTTCGCAGGAAGAACAACCGGTTCTGGATGCTATTCATCAGGCGAGAGAACGTGTGCTGAGGGTTCTGAATATAAAGGAATATGCTGCATCGAAGAAGCAAAAATATCTCAGATCTCTTTGAAGAAATTCAGGATGGAGCAGAAAAATGTAATAATGTATCTTCTTTAAGAAGTTTTGCAGATAAAGCAGATGCTCTTAAGATTCGTCTCATGAACGAAATGGATGCGCTTGACCGTCAAATTGCGGAAGAAAAAGCGTTGATAGCCAAGAAAGAAGCGGAGGAGGCTACACAGAAAGCAAAAGAGGAAGGAGAGATGTTCCAAACCCATGTTGCAGAAGAAAAAGTTACTTACCTGAAGAATACCAAGAATGTGACGATTAAGAATATGACAAGGACCTCCTCCTGGAGGCTAGAGAATGAGCAGGATGTAGACAAGTATCTTGCTAAACTTAGACAGGTTCTACTAGAAGAATTGGAAGAGAGTGATATTGTTAATGTTGAGTTTTTAAATCCACTAAGGAAGGATAAAGTATAGGAATGAATAAGACTGCCATAAAAACTTTGCCATCTGGGCGAGAAATAAACTGATCGCAGACATCAGTTATCGTGCTGGCCTTATGGGAATTACCACTGAGGGGATTCAAAAAGCACTATCACAGTCCAGTGGTACAACGGAGTTTTTATGATATTGGTACTGCGGAGCCATATTCCATTAGTGTTACGGAAGTAAAACAGCGAGAGAAGTTGGTTGAATTGATTCGTAAAAAGGAAAAAGAGACGAATTATAAGACGGCATATAAGTACGTGTTAGAAGAGGTTGCCTATACTTGGTTCAACCGTTTGATTGCTGTGCGTTTTATGGAAGTCAATGATTACCCTGCCCTCCCATATTCGTGTGCTTTCTTCCGATTCTGGTAAGGCAGAGCCGGATTTGTTGACCAATCCTTTGATGCAGAGCTATCCTTTACTGCAGTAGAAGAACAGGAAATCTATCGCTTGAAACAGGAAAACAAGTCAGATGATGCGTTTCGGTTGCTGTTTATCAAGCAGTGCAATGCTTTAAATGAAATCTTGCCTGGCTTGTTTGAGAAAACAAGTGATTATACTGAGCTCTTGTTGAACCTCTCCGTGGTCGATCAAGACGGTGTGCTTTGGCATCTGGTTCATGATATCCCGGAAGCGGATTTCGATGTAAAAGCGTGGTGGCCAGGTAGAAATTATTGGATGGTTGTATCAGTATTACAATACCGAGCCAAAAATGGAAGCCTTTGCCAAGAAGGGCAAGATTACTAAAGAAGAAAGTGCCCGCGGTTACGCAGCTATTTACGCCGGACTGGATTGTTCGCTATATGGTGGAGAATTACTTGGTCGTCTTTGGATTGAACATTTGAGAGCACTTTGATGAAAGCGCGGATGAATCCGCTTTTCGGCGGCTGCGTTTGATGGAAGTACTATCTTCCGAAACAAAAACAAGAACCGGAAGTCGAAACGAAGCTTGTGGAACTAAGAAAAGAACGTATCCTTAACACCGGAGCAGATCACCGCAATAGACTCCTAGAGCGGGTAGTGGGCATATCTTGGTATATGCCTTGATGTGCTGATGCAGATTTATGAGAGTGCGGATACGGACAGCGCGACGCTGCCGGAAGCATACTGGAACACAATCTCTACGGACTGGATATTGATGACCGCGCGTTCCAGTTGGCCTACTTTGCCGTGATGATGAAGGCGCGGCAGTATAACGGCGGGTTCTGAACGGCGAACATAAGCCGAATGTGTACTCGATTCAGGAGAGCAATGGAGTAGACCGAAATCAGCTGAAGTTCTTTTGGCGAGGGCTTAAGTGAAACGGAAAGAAGCGTGCAATCGAGCAGATGACCGGACCACTTGATACCTTCAAAGATGCGAAAGAATACGGCTCTATTCTGGACAGTAGATTCCTATGATTGGGAGTTGCTGAATCGCTTTGTGTCCAAAATGGGAAGTACTTGGACAGATGAGTATGGATACGGGCTGGTTTTGGACGATACTGCGGAGGAATTGAGCAGTTGATTGCGCAAGGTAAGGTAATTGCTCACAAACTATGACGTGTATACGACAAACCCCCATATTTGGCTTTTGAGCTCATCTTCTCCTAAGCTTTTATGATTATCTCAAGAAACAATATCCAGCAGGAAGAAACGATCTTTATGCAGCATTTATAGAAAGAGGAATAAGATTTGCTAAGCAGAACAGGTTTGTTGCAATGATAACGCAACATTCTTGGATGCTTTTTGAGCAGATCAACGGATTCAGGTGAATTGAGATTCTTCATAATGACATCTGCAATATGGTTCACCTTGGAATCCAGAGCTTTTTGAAGATATTGGGGAGAGGTTGTTCAAACGGTATGTTTTGTCATTAGAAAGAATCAAATCGAAACGTTCAAGGGGAGTTACGTTAGGCTTGTTGATTATTCTAATCATCCGAAAAAGAAAATGCGTGGACAAAAATAAGTATATAAACCAGAACAGATACATTTTCACGCGTTCCTGGAAAATATGCTGATTTATTGGCAGTCCGAACAGTTTTTATTTTCGAGAGTAAATTGATTGGAGATGCCATAGATGCAAGAGTAGGTCTTGGATACAGGAGATAATGATAGATTTATAAGGTTATGGGAAGAAGTGCCTTATCACAAGACGCTTTTAAAAAGCCCAAAAAGCTGAAGATGTAATCTCACCATACAAAATGGGTTCCTCAGTACTAAAGGAGGAGCTTATCGTAAAATGGTATGGAAAATTTTGATCGGGTATTGCTTTTGATAATCAAAACTATTATGCATTGTTGAATTCAGGTAATCATCTTCCATCGAGGCAATTTTATTTCAAAGAGGGAATTACATGGTCACGAATCAGCACAAGTAATTTTGCTGTTCGCTATCACACCAGATGGGATGGTGTTTAATTCAGCTTGCCCAACTGCATTTTGCTGATGAAAGCGTATTAATGTATAGTTTGGGACTTCTAAATTCTGTTATCGTACAATCATGTGATGGCACTGAGCCCAACAATGAATTTCCAAGCGGGCGATATTGATAAAGTTCCATTCATTTATGACGAGATTTCATCGAAAAATGTGATTGAGATTGTTAATACTTGTATCACTTTGTCTAAGAATGATTGGGAGTCATTGGAAATATCATGGGATTTTGAGTGGCATCCATTGGTAAAACTGGATTTAGCTGCAGCCACTGGAACGCAGATAATGTAACAATCGAAAAGTGCTTCCGTGCATGGACCGATGAATGTGACCAGCGTTTCGAGGCAACTCAAAGAAAAATGAAGAAGAACTGAATCGTATCTTTTATTGATATCTATGGCCCACAGGATGAACTGACGCCGGAAGTAGAAGACAAAGATGTGACCGTACGTCGTGCAGACCTCCAGCGGGATATCAAGTCTTTACTGTCCCTATGCAGTAGGCTGCATGTTTGGTCGCTATTCCCTTAACTCCACTGGCCTTTGCCTATGCCGGCGGCACTTGGGATGAGCAAAAATACGAGAAGTTTAAACCGGATGCTGACAATGTGATTCCGCTACAGATGAGGAATATCTGGAGGATGACATTGTATCTCGCCTCTGTGAATTCCTAAAAGTTGTCTATGGTGAACAGACTCTGGAGGAGAATCTGACTTTATTGCGAAAGCCCTTGGAAAACAAAGGAGATTCCCAGTCGGGAGACGATTAGGAATTATTTTCTGAATGATTTCTTCAAGGATCACTGTCAAACCTATTCCGTGACAGGATCGGGTAAGCGCCCAATCTACTGGCTCTTTGATTCTGGAAAAATAACGGGTTTAAGGCATTAATCTACTTGCACCGATATAATGCTGACACTATCGGTAATCTTCGTATCGACTATCTGCACCGTATGCAGCGCATCTACGAGATGAGATGAGCCGCATGTAGGATATGATTGACCACAGTACCAATGCCCGTGAAGTAGCGCAGGCAACAAAACGGCGGGAAAAACTGACTAAACAGCTAAAGGAATGCCGTGAATACGATGAGAAGCTGGCGCACCTCGCGCTGTCTCGCATTGAACTGGATCTGGATGACGGTGTAAAGAAGAATTACCGTAAAATACAGACCGCAAATGACGAAAAGTTCTACGAAGTTCTTGCGGATTCAAAGAACATCATGTCGAAGGAATGAGGTTAGATACGATGAGCGAAACATATCAGCCGCCCTTCCGTATGACGGAAGAAATTACAAACTTAATCGTTGAGATTGGTCAATATGTCGGCTCGATCACAACATATGAGTCTATGCACCGGAATCCGGTTCTTCGAAGAGAAAACCGGATTAAATCCATCTATTCCTCATTGGCGATTGAACAGAATACGCTTTCTCTTGATCAGGTCAGCGATGTAATCAATGGGAAACGTGTACTTGGCCCGCCGGAGGATATTCGAGAAGTGAAAAATGCGTATGAAGCATATGAGCATGTTTCTGAGCTTGATCCGTACAGCGTCAAGAATCTGCTCTATGCCCATAAGCTGATGACGGAAGGTCTGGTAAAAGAGGCCGGGAGATTCCGTAGCGGCAATGTCGGCGTATATGCCGGGGATTGCTTGATTCATGCCGGCACACCAGCAAGGTATGTTCCGGACCTGATTTCGCAGTTGATGGCCTGGCTAAAGGAATCTAAATACCATCCGCTGGTAAAAAGCTGCATCTTCCACTATGAGTTTGAATTCATTCATCCCTTTACGGATGGGAACGGACGAACCGGGCGGCTCTGGCAGTCGCTGATTCTGCGGAAATGGAATCACCTGTTTGCGTGGCTGCCGGTGGAAACTCTGGTGCATGAGAATCAGGAAGAGTACTACCGCGTACTGCAGAAGGCAGACAATGCGGGAGATTCCACAGAGTTTGTGGAGTTCATGCTGAGCATGATACGCAATGCACTGAAGGAACTGCGTGAAAATCAGAATCATGGTACCAATGAGGCCAATGCTGAAGCCAATCGTAGAATGCCAATGAAGCTGAAAGTGGAACGATTGAGGATCAAATCCTGCGGCTCATTCGGGCAAATCCTAAAAATCTCGCAGACACGGATTGCGGAAGAGATCGGCGTTTCCCGCTCTACGATTCAAAGAGCCTTTGCCAAGCTGATGGAGGGCGGACAGGTTCGGAGAAGCGGCGGAACACGGGGATCATGGATCATACAGGAGAAAACACGGATATGGCGGAACTTAACCTAAAACAGATTATTGACCGATTGAATGCCGAGTTTACGGGGGATACTCGTAAGCTTGTTTTCTGGTATGACGATAATGCTGAGTTTGAAGAAGATATTGATGCTGTAGAACTGGAGAATGCCAAAGTCTCATAAGCTAGAACCTGATAATCAATTTATGACAAAGCGCTTTCTGGAACGCGAAGATACGAGTACGAACTACCCTAATATATGCGCCGTTTCCTAAAGCCAGATGTAAAGAATAATCATTTGGAAGACACGTTGCTATATTCCAAGCGTTTTTGCAGACCGGGCATCCTTACTTTCTGTAGATCTTGGCATTGAGGAGAAATATAAGCCCATCATCGAAAAAGCATATCAAGTTCTTTTGCTAATAAAGAAAGAACACAACGTTTTTTTATGATTTGGAAATTGAGAATTTTAACGAGGAAAATATCCTAGTTGGTCTTTTGAGTGCAATCTGCAAGACTCGTACTTGCACTTTTGAAGAGGTGCTACGCGTCGTACTTACCGAGGGAACGCTGGAAGAGAATAAATTTCTTATAGAAATGGGAAAAATACGATCTCCAGCAATCTTTCTGGAAGCTTTGTGAGCAGCAATTTGGCTATACTGATGAGAAAACCGACTTTGGAGAAATTGATTCTTACCCTGTTTGTGACAGACACTGCCAGACAACTTGGTGGTAGTGTGCCACAGAGCTGGAAGACTTCCGTCTCATACAAGGCTGGCAATAGTATAGCTTTTCTGGATAGCTTGATGAACAGTGTGCTGTACAGTGAGCGTTTTGATCAATTATCCATGCATGTTTCCGATAGTTTGATTATACCGGCAAACTATTTAAAAGAGATGCAAGCGGAAGCACTAACGGAAGTAGATACCTTTATTGCAGCTGACCAGGTTTTTGGTAAAATGGATTGTAGAACGCCTGATAGCGGAAGACATCGGTGCAAAAGCTCAATCAGACTGGTATACCGGAGCTTTGTGAGAAGCGGATGAAAAATGCATTTTGGAAGTCGGACAAAGAATATATATCAATTGCTTCTCAGTGCACATCACCTGCTTTTTAGCAGCAAATTACAATTGCCCAGATGAATTCAAGGAGATCATTAAGCAGTATCGGGAAAAAGATTATAAGATTGATCAGGAATACAGAAAATTCTACTATAACTTTTGATCGGATAGAGGATACCGGAGCCTTTGAAAAACCTTCGAACTTTTAGTCGAAAAATATCTATACAAATGAGTATCTTGGGAAGATTATGCCCAAGTGGAATGAAGGAATCGAAAGAGAATAATGCTTTTCAAGAGGTTCCTCTGCAGCGTGATTTTTATAACCACCATCTAAAGTATGCGAAGGAGAGGACTGTTGTTATCATTTCGGATGCTATGCGTTATGAGGTGGGAGAGGAGCTTTTTAAACGGATGATAGATGATCCGAAGTGCATTGCCAAAATTGGAAGTACAGCTCTCCGTATTGCCCTCTTATACGCGGCTAGGAATGGCGGCCTTGCTTCCCACCAAAAACTTGTTATGACAGACGACTTCCGTGTATTAGCGGATGATGTACTTTGCAATGATTTAGCAGGAGACAAAAGGTGCTACAAAAGCATCAGGAAGATAGTATTTGCGTTCAGTTTGATGATATCAAAGGGCTAAAGAAAAAATGATCTTCGTGATATTTTCACCGGTAAGCTAAGCTAGTCTATGTCTATCATAATCAGATTGATGCACGTGGTGACAAGGCTACGACGGAGGACGAAGTGTTTGTTGCTTGTGAGGAAGCGATAGCTGAGATTATGGAGTTGATTCGTAAAATCTCCACGAATGCGAATACCTATCGCTTTGTGGTGACATCGGATCATGGGTTTATTTACAAGCGAGAAAAAGCTTTCCGAAAGTGACAAGATCAGCACAATCAGTGATAAACATGCATTCATCAATCGACGATTCATTGTGGCATCAAGTGCTTTAATAGACGAGGGTGTGAAAAGCTCTCTATGGGGCGGATCCTGGATAATGATGATACAAAGGTTGTTTCTTTCCCTGTTAGTAGCAATGTTTTTAAGGTTACTGGAGGAGGGCAAAAACTTTTGTTCATGGTGGATCATCTCCACAGGAGATGCTTGTGCCGGTATTGATATCAAGATGGAACGTGGCCATATGGAAACTAGACCGGCACAGATTGCTCTTGTTAGTATTGTCCAGAAGATTACAAATTTAATTACAACCATGGATTTTCATCCAGTCCGAAGCGGTTACGGATACGATTAAAAAGACCACTTATAAGCTGTATTTCATCTCTGAGGGATAATGAAAAGATTTCCAACGAGAATACGTATATTGCAGATAACCGATGAAGTAGATGCGCAGAAGAGAATTTTTCCGTATGCGGTTTACATTCAAGAATAAGAAATACGACAAGAATAAACAGTATTATCTTGTTGTTTATGATGATGCAACTGAATTGAGAGCTTCCGTCATCCTGTAATCATGGATTTGGCGTTTTCTGATGATTTTGGTTTCAGCTTTTTGATCAATAGAACGGAGGCTAAGACGTGTCGGAATTTTTAGAGACAGAGGATAAAAAGAATTGTACTAAAAAACAAGCTTCGTCAGTATTTTGATGGAAAGATTGTGAGAAAGGATCTGACAAAGAAAAATCAAAGAAGGAGCGAATGTTCCTGTCTATGTATTGGAGTTTCTACTCGGACAGTATTGCAGCTCTGATGATCCGGTAGTGATCGAAGAAGGCGTTGAGAATGTGAAGAGAATTCTTGCTGATAATTTCGTGCGTCCGGATGAGGCACAGAAGATTCTTTCCGTCCTCCGTCAGCGCGGTAGTCATACTGTGATTGATATGATTACAGTGAATTTGGACATTACATGACTGCTATGTCTCTGATTTTTTTCCAATCTTGGCCTCAAAGGTATTCCCATTGATGAGGAATACCCTACAAAATATGACAGACTCCTCTGTGGCGGTATTTGGTGTATTGTACAGCTGGATTATGAGTTTGTAGAGGAAGAGAAAAAGGAATCCCGATTCATATCCGAAAGCTGACTCAATTCAGATGCCACATGTGGATATCGACGAACTGAAACTCGGTCGAAAAGCCTTTTCAAGGATGAGTGGATTGAAGTCTTGCTTGCTCCATTGGCATGGAGCCTGACGAGCTCCAATATCGGGAAAAGTGGCTACTTCTCACAAGAATGCTACCCTTGATTGAAAATAACTTTAATCTTTGTGAGCTTGGCCCGAGAAGTACCGGTAAATCTCATCTATTCAAGGAAATATCCCCGAATAGTATTCTGGTTTCCGGTGGGCAGACAACAGTGGCAAATCTGTTTTATAACATGTCTAGGAAGCAGGTGGGGCTTGTTGGCCTCTGGGATTGTGTAGCATTTGATGAAGTAGCCGGGATCCGTTTTAAAGATAAAGATGGCGTGCAGATTATGAAGGATTATATGGCATCCGGCTCTTTTGCTCGTGGAAAAGAGGAGAAAGCGGCTTCTGCTTCCATGGTATTTGTCGGCAATATCAATCAGAGCGTAGATGTCCTTCTAAAGACCAGTAGTTTATTTGATCCATTTCCACCAGAAATGGGCACAGATACGGCATTTCTAGATCGTATGCACTGCTATATTCCCGGATGGGAAATTCCGAAGTTCCGTCCGGAACATTTCACAGACCATTATGGCTTTATTACAGACTATCTATCAGAATTTCTCCGTGAACTTCGGAAAGAGCAGTACGGAGATGCTCTAGACAAGTATTTCCGCTTGGGAAAGAACTTAAACCAGCGAGATACTATTGCAGTTCGGAAAATGGTGGATGCCTATGTGAAACTTCTTTATCCGGATGGTATATTTTGACAAAGAACAAATCGAAGAGATTCTATCGATTGCGCTTGAAATGCGTCGTCGTGTGAAGGAACAACTAAAGAAGCTCGGAGGGATGGAGTTCTATGATGTGAACTTTTCATACATCGATAATGAGACATTTGAGGAGCATTATGTCTCTGTCCCAGAACAAGGCGGAGGAAAGCTGATTCCTGAAGGTACATGTAATCTTGGGCAGGTCTACACGATATCCCATGGAAAGTCTGGAATGCTTGGAGTATTTCTGCCTTGAGTCACAGATGTTACAGGGGAATGGAAAGTTTGACCGAACAGGTCTTGGCTCAGACCGAGAATGCAGAGAAGCTTCTAACACGGCTTTCAGCTTTTTAAAAAGCAAATGGGAATCGAATCAGTGCTAGTATAAGCACCAATACCAAGGATTATATTGTAAATTATCAGGATTTACAGGGAATTGGAATGACCAATAAGCTTTGCACTCCCTACATTGATTGCGCTCAGCTCCATCGCGCTAAATAAACCAACGATAAAGTTCTCTGGCAGTGCTGGGAGAAATCAGCATCAGTGGAACCGTCATTAGGTAGATGAACTTGCAAATGCACTGCAAGTTTGTTTGGATTCTGGTGCCAAGAAAGTACTACTGCCTATAACCTCTGCGGGAGATTTAGGTGCAGTTCCCGCAGAACTGGTCGGATGCTTTAATCTAATTTTCTATAATAGCGCTGAAGATGCGGTGTATAAGGCGTTAGGAGTAGAATGACAGGAGGATATTCATGTGGAATGATATAGAAACTTCGACAGATTATTTGCATTTTAATGTTGTTTCTCAAGCTGTTGCAGATATGATTATTGAATCTGGAAATAGCCCAATATCTATAGGAGTTTCAGGAAGTTGGGGGTCAGGAAAATCATCGATGGTAAAGATGATCGGGCAGGATTTGAAGTCCCGTGAGAATAGTGACGAAAAATATATATTTTAGATTTCAATGCTTGGCTTTATCAAGGATATGATGATGCCAGAGTAGCTCTATTACAATCAGTTTCCAAAAAGCTGTCATCAGAAATGAAAAAGAAAGATTCCTGAAGGAGATGGTGCTTGGGGATAAACTGAAAAAGTTCACAAAAAGAATAAGCTGGTTTCAGGTTTCTAAATTAGCACTTCCTTTTATCGCCGGTTTTATTCCCGGAGTTAATGCGGTAGGTGCAATCGGAGGTCTTGTCTCTGCTATTTCCAATAGTATAGGCAATCCAGAGGACGCTTCGACGAACAGTGAGGCGGTTAACAGTGCGTTTGAGAAAACTTGCTCCTGAAGTGAAAGGACTCTAAAAAGACGAAGCGGGTACAGCCAGCAACTGAGCAGATTGAAGGACTACGTAAAGAATTCCAAGAGCTATTAGAAAAGCTCAACGTAAAATTAGTAGTGCTGGTTGACGATCTGGATAGATGTCTGCCGGAAACTGCCGTTTCAACACTTGAGGCTATGAGACTTTTGCTGTTTGTCAACAGAACTGCTTTTATCATTGCAGCAGATGAACAGATGATTCGGAACGGAGTCCGAGCACATTTTGGAGATGTTGAATTATCCGAAGGCTTAATTACAAGCTATTTTGATAAGCTGATACAGGTGCCGATTACGGTTCCTCGTTTAGGTGTTGCAGAAATCAAAGTATACATTGTTCTTCTGTATATCGAGGCAAATATCAGAAAGAACAATCTGAATGAAAAGATACTTGCTGACGCCCAGAAGAACCTGAATGATTTACTTTTCTGGCGCATGGCAACTTCCGTAACCAAGGAGACTATCGAAAAAGCTCTGGCAAAAATACTTTGGAGGGGCTTTCAGGATATGTCTCTTTGGCAGATCAGTTAGCTGGTATTCTTGCGACGGCAGACAACATTAAGGGGAATCCAAGATTAATAAAAAGGTTTATGAACTCCCTAGAAATCCGTAGGAAAGTTGCAACATTTAACGGTATTACAGTTGATCCAGAGCTTCTTATCAAGATGCTCCTCTTTGAAAGATGTGCTTCAGCAGGGGCTTTTGACTATTTGTCTCAGCAAGTTTTACAAGATGAGGACGGAAAACCGAACTTTATTAAAGCATTAGAAGAAGGTTTGGCAACCGGTAATGAATACAAGGCTCCTGACACAAATTGGGAGACGGATTTCATCAAGAAATGGTTGCTGTTGCCACCAGCTTTAGGAGAAATGGATTTACGCCCTCTAATTTATTTGAGCAAAAGACAGATCAATGCCATTTGCTGCATATGATGAGTTATCACCTGAAGGAAAGAAAAATCCTAGAAGCTTTGAAGATGGTGAAGAATGGCCCACTAAAACCAAGGCCTTATAGACAAGATTAAGGGGATCGGAGAGATGGAATCTATACTGCTGTTTAATCAAATTGCACGAATCGGTAGAGGTAATCAGTGGAAAGTCGACACATTATGTGCGGCAATGCATATTACAGAGGCGTATTCTGCTATTGGGGATAGGCTGGCATTGGCGTTAGGTGAGATACCATCTAAATCTGTTAAACCAACGATTGTTGAACGAATTAAAGACAAGGATTGGGCTAAAGGTTTGATTGAAAAATGGTTCAAAGATTCGGAAACACCAGCATCGGTTAAGAATTCTATAATGCCTAAGAAATCGAGAGGATAAGTATGGGGACTTCCGCTTCAAGTAAAGGACCAGGAGCAGGTGTTTCTTTTGATCCGCCCTGGCTTGATGATATTGATGTTCCTGGACAAGATAGCCAGGATAATAATGTGAAACCTGCTATGGGAATTGCGCCTAAAGCACGGTTTAGTAGTGCGCGAAGAAACATGGGAGAATTTGTCCGTTCCGGTAGTATAGATTCTGCACGGAAATCGTTAGGGCATTACTCAAAAAAACTGGAATGGGCGGCGCACAAAAATGTTGCACGCAGGATGCGCACATCAACAAAAACTGCATCAAACTTCTTCAACATCTTCCGCTCGCTACGAGATGATAATACTTTTTCTTTGGGGAGAGAGATATCGGAGCTCAAGAATCGTGGAGCAGATGCATCTGAAATAATTGATGCCATAGTGAGTCATGTATGTCCAAAAAGGCGGAAGTGTTGATGAGGTATCCTGCCGCGATTCAGGAGCATCTGCGTTAAGTGAGTTTATGGATCAGAATCCAGATGCTGATTTCAACAATTTGAGCGATGATCAAATATGGTCATTAACAGCAATATATCTTAGTGATGAGACTTTTAACAGGATACAGATGGATATGGGTCAAGCTTTTTGAAAAACAGGAAGTTCCCTATGTTGATCGGATGATTAGACTGAATGATATGCGTGAGTATATTCAATCAGAAATTGCAACACAAATGGACGCATTGAGAAAAAAATGCGGAACAAAAATGTGGACATGAATCGGTTCTTCCAAGATACGATAAAGAATACATTTGAGGTATTTGAGGTTGAGGTATGAGTAAAGTTATTTGTTATCCGCGCTGTAGTAAACCATCAGCTTACGAAGATGGCACATTCTATTTTGAAGTGTTCTCTACACCTGAAGAAAATCGTACGAACGTAGGGACATGTTGGTGTGCAAATCATTAAAAGAGATGCGAAGATCTCAAATACATCCATCAGTGCTAGCGTTTGATTTTCTAATGATTGCTTTGGGTGTTGTTTCTGCAGACAAGGCTGTATTAAGAAGAGAATGTGCTGATGGATGGACACGACAAATTGAACTAACAGTATATGTTCATCAGTATAATAAATGGCTACAAGAGAAAAAACAACTTGAAGAGATGCTCCGTTTTTTTAACGGGAGATTTCTGGACGATATATTTTGAAAAACTTGATACACCAATATGCCCCTGAAAAAGGATTATCCATTGAGAAGTAATGATTGCGTCTGTTTGCTCTCAGGAGGAATGGATAGCCTTGTAGGTGCCATTGATCTTCACGAGGAAGGACGGAATCCGCTATTCCTTTCCCCAGATCGTTAGAGGAGACGCAGACCATCAGCGCGCTTATGCAGCGGCTGTTGGAGAAGATAACCCTATGTCAATGGAGCAACAATGTAAAAAGCATGGAAGGACAGAAAATTCCACAAGGGCACGATCAATAATCTTTTTTCCTATGCACTTTTGGCTTCATGTGGCATTGATTATAACGAAGCTGGTCGCAAGGAAATCATCGTTCCAGAAAACGGGTATATTAGTCTTAACATCCCTCTTAATCGTATGCGGATTGGGAGCTTAAGTACAAAGACAACGCATCCGGTCTATATGCGAATGCTTTCAGAACATATGGGATGATCTTGATTTAAAGGTAGATCTTTGTTCTGCCTTTACAAATATAAAAACAAAGGGCGAAGTTCTTGTTGAATGCAAGAATCAGGAAATGATGAGAAGTCTTATATTCGGTTCGACAAGTTGTGGTAAGTATCAAAGGCATGGATTAAGGCATTGCGGTGAATGCGTTCCATGCTTGGTCAGAAGAGCCGCATTTCTAAAAGCCGGATTAGAGGATGATACTGAGAATGGTTATTGTATTGAGTTACTAAAAGGTTCTAATTCCCAAGATGTTGCGGCGGCAGCTATGGCGTGTATAGAAGTGCAAAATTATGGAATTGAAAGATTCATTAAGTCAGCTTTGTCATTCTGCGATTTAACTGAAAGAATTGAATATCTGGGTGTTGTGAGCCGAGGGTTAGAAGAAATGAGGATGCTTTTTAATTGAGCATGATGTATTATGATTGATTTCCACTGTCATTTGGATTTGTATGCAGATCCTATGAAAAATATTTTACGAAGTTAAGAGTAGAAAAACTGAGGTGCTTGCTGTCACTACCAGTCCTAGAGCGTATATCAAAACTTCGCAGTACTTCAGGGATTAGATAATGTAAGAGTTGCGCTTGGATTTCACCCCTGAACTGGTAAAACAGCGCTCGTCGGAAAAAGAGTTATTTTTGAACAGATGAAATCTATTAAATTCATTGGGGGAAATTGGTATAGACGGGTCACAGAGAGCGAAACAATCAATTTCTGAGCAGATAGAGTTCTTTGATGAAGTGATTCATAATGCTGCTGTTTATGGAAAAAGGTCTTAAGTATCCATTCTCGAGGAGCAGTAAAAAGAAGTACTACAAATACTTGGGAAATATGAAGGAAAGTCTGTTCCAGTACTTCATTGGTTTACTGAAGTGTTAAAGATGCAGAAAAAGCACTTGAACTTGGCTGTTGGTTCAGTGTTAATCCTAAAATGTGTTTTACTGCATCGGGGAAAAAGTGATTGGTTGTATCCCGCTTGATAGGGTACTTCCTGAAACCGACGCTCCATTTGCACACAAAGATGGGGTGCCATATATGCCATGGGATATAACAGTAACATCTTATATGGCAAAAAGAAAACAACATGGCGGTCGATGAGATGAATTTTAATGCTTCATAGGAATTTGGAAGCTTTAGACAACATAAGGTAGGAGTACTTTGGCTTGAAAGAGAATTATTATTATCCGCCATTGAAGCTGATACTTTAAGTAAATTATTTCATTAAAACTAATGAGACTTATTGATGGTATTACTGTTTCGATAAAGTTGAAGATTTGAGTATTCCGGTATGTTGGAAACAGCCATTCTAGAAATCAAAAACTTGTTATCCAGAGCTTGAAGCAGGAATTCTGTCTCGTAAAAAATACAACTCTATAATGATTATTCTGGCGTTTGAGAGCCACTGAATCCGATACTCAGAGCCACCAAATCCGAGTGGCGGAGCCATGCGGAATTGAAAGTCATTCCGATGTTCAGAGCCAAATCCTAGAATGAATTTACAGTAATTGTACTGACTAATTGAAAGATGCTAAAAACATGGATTACAAAAGCAGTAAGAGATAGAATTGAAGAAATTGAATATTCAGGTGCGAGCGGAGCCGCTATTCCGGAAAAAGTGGAAACCGCCTGTCCGGAATAGGAAACCGTCGTATTGCCTAGTTACTGGTGCGAGTTTACTCTCTTAATGTTGGATCAAGGGCCGTATACCTCCCTCATAGACTTTTAAGTGCGTTGGGTCAGTCGGTATGATATTGATCTTATAGGCGTCATGCTTGATTCTGTCTAGGATTGCCTCAGCAAGCGGACTGTCATCGCCGCCGAGCTGGTCATACTATCCGGATGGATCATACTGTAAACAAAAGATAGTGGAAGATTTCTTTCTTCTTCTGTGAAGGAGTTCCAGGATATCATGCTGCTCGGTCTCCGTAGGCTTTAGAAGGAGCCATTCATCAATGATGAGGAGAACCAGATTAGCATAACGGGCCTGTACCTTTTTTTATATGTCCCTTCGTTTCGAGCAACCTCTAGTTCAAGGAGGAGATCGGGCAGACGGACATATTTGGTCTTGAAATGTTGCTTTGCATGCTTCCAGACGGAAGGCGTATGCCATATATGTCTTTCCGCTTCCCGTCGCACCGGTAATGAACAGATTCCCTGTGTTCCGTGATATATTCGCAGGTCACAAGCCTGTTTATAAGCTCCCGGTTGAGTTTCCTGCCGGACGTATAGTTGATGTCAACGACAGCGGCGTCTGTCTGGTCAAAAACCGGCATTCGTAATAAGACGTTTAATGCCGTTGCTCTTGCGATTACTGTACTCGATGTCAACAAGCATCCCGAAACGATCTTCAAAGGATACATCTTTCATCTTAGGATCATCTTTCTGGACGATAAAGGCATCTGACATGGTAGTCAGGCGCATTTCAATAAGTTTACCGATTGTACTTTGGTTCGTCATGGTTCCTTACCTCCTGTAGTAGTCAGCGCCTCTAGTAATGGAATGGCTGTTTTGTGTGGTTGTTGTCCGAACATCGGCGTTATCTGTTGATACACGCCTGTCTTGCCCGGCGGCCAAGATGTTTTTAATGCTCTTATAGCTGGGCGATGCTGTATAGGTGAGAGCTTTTCACAGGCTGCTTCGAGCCTGTCGACGGAGTATTTATCCGCTAGCTTCAATAATCCCTACAGCTTCGATAGGACTGCTGTTCCGCGCGTTTGGAGGTAAGGATCGCATTTATGACCGTGTTTGTATTATGATCGCTCCGTGCAGCCCAGCTGCGGAAACGGTCGCCGTTCCATTCCAGATACTTCTGGTGGTCTTCCGGCATATGCTCCGTGATGGTGCTGTACTGCTCCTTGCGGCCGTGCAGGCGACGGTGGAAGGCAATGCGGTTTTTGTTGTAAAAAATTTCAATAGTTGTTTCGGTTACCCGCACATCCACCTTGCGTCTTATGTATTCGTAAGGAACGGAATATAGCATTCCATCGACGGATATGTGATAATTGAACTGGATGGTGGCAGTTTTCCACTCTGCCAGTTCATAAGGGGCATCCGGAAGTTTGACCAGTAATGGCAGTTCTTCGTCGCGGAAGATTTCATACCGGCTTCCTTCTTTCTTTTGAAAAGGCTTATGGCTGAATTCTTCCAGTTTCCTCTTGATAGCAATGTTTAATTCCGGTAAGGAAAAAAACTGCTCATTACTGAGAGCTGCGGTTATCCATGTGGATATGTTGACCACAGTGCCTTCAGCATTGGGTTTATCCTTGGGTGAACGAACCCTTGCCGGGATGATTACCGTATTATAATGCTCGGCCATCTCTTGGTACACAGCATTAATCCGCTGATCATTCCAGTTTTAGTTGTGGATGACGGCGGTCTTGCAGTTGTCGGGTACTAGGATTCGCGTGACACCGCCAAAATAATCGTACATATGTATATGCGCGGTTAGTCCACGAACCCTGTTTCTCGTCAAGGAATGCTTCAACGTAAGGATACTGGCTGTACGTAAGCACACCGACAAAGATGAAAGCTGGTGTGATTTCGCCGGTATCCTGGTCAATGATTGCTGCCGGATCTCCAGCCCAATCGACCTCTATCTGTTCTCCGGGCTTACGGCCTGTATGCATGGTAGTGTGACGTTTCTGCTCATCCTGCTGGATGTAATAGCAGAACTGAGAGTACATGAGAGGATTTTCACCGGAAAGGCGACATTCCTCCAGATACTCAGTCCAAAGCAGCTTCTTGTTTACGCCGTTTTTAAGTAATTCCTTACGGACATACTGCACAGTTCGGCATGCACCTCTTAGAAGCATCGGCCTGTTCCCTCTTTCCGGGGAACAAGAGTCTTCAAGGAAAGGCGTCCGTATATGACGCCGGAAGAGGCCATGAGGTATTTTTCTCGCTGGCGGCCTTAAGGGCTTTGTTAACAGTTTTCTTTGAGACACCACAGCTAAACGCAATCTTCTGCTGGCTCAATTTCAGCTCAGGTTGCGCTAGCCGGATAATCTCACGGTACTTAGTCATTATAGCGACCTCATTATAATGAATTTACGCTGTAAAAAGCGCATGGATTCATTATAGGGGTAGGGGGCACAAGACGAAATGCCGGTTTCTAGCTCTGGAATCACTGGTTCTTGCTTTCCGGAATGGCGGTTTCCATCATACCGGAATCGACGGTTTCCCTGCCCGGACAGGCGGTGTAAAACCGCCCGGAATACTCAAGTTCTTCCCACTTTAAAGGCTTTATAGGTTTCCTAGGAGTAAGGCAGCGATTTCTGAGTGTCGCATCTTCGGCACTTGATATTTTGCCATCTTATTTGTATAAGTGTTTTTCATAGTAACGAACAGGTGATATTTTAAAAATGCTTATATTGTGTTATATTAGTCTCAATGGAGTAGGTATAGTTAATCCCTTTGCCGGAGCGGATTTATCTGGATGAATATTCACTAGATCAATAATATCAGAATGGAGGAATGTTATATGACATGGACACCTGCTTGGACTGATTTTTATTATATGCTTTATTGGAGGATTTCTTGGTATACATAAATTCCGTGAACATAAGATAGGGTTAGGGATACTTTATCTTCTGACTTTGGGATTGTTTGGTATAGGATGGATTGTTGATAGTATCCGTTATTTTATAATCGCTTTGAAAGGAAATTCGAATAATCTTGAAGATAAGCCGTCTCTTCCGATAGTACAATCCAATCTTGTGCTATCTGATGGAGAAATATGTCACTATTACGGACCTGCCACCTATGTGAAATTAAAGAATGTAGTAGTGGGGTATTCTGGAGGTCACGTTGGCGTGTCCTTCCGTGTAGCAAAAAGGAATGTCTATTCACACAGGTAGTACAAAAGCGGCTCCAATAAGAGGGGATGTTCAAGAACGTACTAATGGAGTTCTTTTCGATTACAAATAAAAGAGTAGTTTTTTTCTGCAAACAAAGGTGCTTTTGATAAGAAAAATTTCTGCTCTTTCTGCAATCGATCTGTATAGTAATGGTATTGCTTTTTCAGTTTGGTGATAAGCATTATTCTTTAGAGTGCAAAAACCTAAATATGTATATCAGATTCTGGCTCGTGTGATAAACTCATCCGAGGAGATGTCCTGAGAAACCGTGTAACATGATAGAATAATTCCGGCAGATCTGGAATACGACGTAAGCAATATGAAAAATCCAGCCCAGATTCTGAATTACAAAGTCAAAACATAGATTTTGACCGCTTTTATTATGAGTTTCAATATTAGTCATAGAAGGTATACATAGAATTATTTACAGTCTCGGGCTCTGGCTTACTTTCTGCTTACGTGTATTTGCAATGTTTGTTTTCTCTGGATTAAATGTTTGCCCTCAAAACAGATATTTATCTCAACAACTCTTCTCTGAGATTTTTGCAGATCTCGCCATTTCCAGCATATCCTCTTGCGGGACGAGTTCAGAAAAGGTCATACGCAAGCGGATTACCTGGAAAAAGTCGGCAAGAACTTTATCTAAAAGGGCATAGTCTTCTGGCGTTGTCATAATCTTTACTCCACGCGAAGCTGTATCAAAGGGCTCTAATTCCTGTAAGTCAACACTACCGTTTAATTTACACTCTAATAATATCGCTGAAAGATCAGTTATTACATCAATAGCAAAATGAAAAATCAACATCAATGCCTATAGAATTAGTGAATTCTAAAGAGCCAACGGTTTATCTGAAGTTTTTCACCTTTGCGTTTTGAAGTTCTATTTTTAGTATTTCGGAAAAAGAGATTTCATTGTTATCTTGTTCTTCTAAAAAGCAATAAGATTAAGACTATCGTCAGTATCTCCGATGTAGTTGTTCCAATATTTATTTTTCGATATACATTCCAGGCTCCTTCAAAACTAACAATTTGACTGTACTTATTTAATAGAAAGCTTCCTAGATTATCATTCCGAAATGTTCCATATAATTCGTCCAAGTGCTCCTTTTAAACGTAAAATGTGTTTTGCAACAGAAATAACTGAGAGACCTGTTGAGGCAATGTGCGAACAAGGGGAAACTATAGTCCGATAGAAATGCAAGAAAACGGAGAGCTGGAATTTAAACCGGATATTTCTACTTCATTTTTAAACACGATGAGGGCATTGCTAACTGTAATGGTACTCAGCACTGCAATACAGCATACAATCCCTCCTTTAGCAAAAACCTGCCTTTTTCCATCTCATAAATATCTTCTGCTACGACATAGTGGATTGTCGATGGGAGACCAGCACCACGGTCTTGCCTTTCTTTTTCCTTTAGTTCTTTTGCTAAAGATTGCAAAAATAATTCCTTCATTTAAAACGTCCAGATTACTGGTGGGTTCGTCCAAAAGCAGTAAGTCCGCATCATGCAAGAAGGCTCTGGCAAGTCCGATTCGTTGCTTTTCTCCATCGGAGAGGGTATCCCCAGTTCTCCCTACATTGCTTTCGTAGCCTTTTGGCAGGCTTACTATAAAAGTTATGAATACCGGCTTTTTAGCTGCTTCTTCAATTTCTGCTTGGTCGGCATTATCCTTCGCCAGTGTAATATTTTTCCAATGGTATCGTGGAAGAGGATGGTATCCTGGGTAACATAGCCGGTGACTTTCCGGAGGCAGGAAGTATTGATTTCCTTATATCCGTTCCGGAAAGCAGGATTTTTTCCCTGTCTTACATCCCAGAAAACGCATCAGAAGCTTTAAGAGCGTAGACTTTCCGGAGCCGCTGACCCCGTGAATGCCTAAAAACCTTTCCCTTAGGAATCTTTTAAGGAAATGTCTTTGAGGATTTGTTCTTCTTGGTAGGAAAAATGCTACATTTTCCACGCTTGCCCCTGCAAAGTCTACTTCTGCACCTTGGGTAAGTTCTTCTACCGCCGGCTTCTCTTCCAGAAGGGATAGCACTCTTTCCCCGCAGGCCAAAAGTCTGGTTCAGGGTATTGGAAAGGGAAGAGAGGGCAACAACCGGACCGAAGGAGCTCATCATGGCAAGGGTGGCAAGGATAACAGAGGAAAAAGACACAGAGCCTTTTTGGTAGAGGAAAAGCATCAAAAAGAACATACCCCAGGAAAAATCTGGATAAGCAGATTCGTTACTGCCCGCTGGGAGCCTTCGAAGGAACTGAGTTTTCTTTTGATACTCGGCAAGGACTTTGGAACGTCTCGTCCATTTCCGCAAGTTGCTTTTTCACCCTGAGCATACTGCAAAAATCTCATCTAAGCCGTACAGGCTATTCAGTACAAAGTTGTTTAAGTCTCCCATTTCACTGCGGAGAGCCATTCCCGCGGATGCACTACGCCTGCCGTTCCAAATCGGAAGGAGGACCGCTACCGTAAAATAGGCAAAAACGCCAGCAAGGCAGCTAGGGGATGTTGTTTTCCGATGAAGAAAAAGCATAATGAGGGGAGGTAAGGAAGGCGATGGCAATAGGGGAAACGGTATGGGCAAAGAAAAACCTCCAAAAAGCTCAATGTCGCCGGTAATCACGGAAATCAGGTTACCCTTTTCCTTCCCTTCCAGTTTGGCAGGACAGAGTTTCCGAAGTGCGGAAAAACCCGGTGTCGTATCATGGCAAGGATACGGAAGGCAATATAGTGGTTACAGTATTGCTCTCCATAGTGCAGAATTCCTCTGGCAATGGCGAAAAAGAAGAAGCAAACGGAAAAAGCATCGGCCAGCTGATTCCGATGGAGCAGAAAGCGTTTCCGGAAAGAGTAAGACTTTCCAGACTGTCCTTTCCGAATAGTTCAAAAATTCCCTTTAATACACCATAGCCGCCTAAAACGGTAAGAAAGATGGCACACAGAAAGCCTAAAACACCTAAGACAATTCCTGTCAGCATGATTCCGCTTAAAGGTTTTACCAGTACAATGAGCTTTCCCATAATAGCCAAATCCGAGCGCCTTCCGGGTAAAGGTTGCTTTGCTATTCCTATTCATCTTCATGGATTTTTCTCCTCCTTTCTCTGTGTTTCAGAAAAATGTTCTAATTCTTCCTGTTCCCGGAAGAGTTCTGCATAGCTTCCGTCTCGAGCCAGTAAGTCCTGATGCGTTCCGACTTCCGCAATAGAGCCGTTTTTCAGCATGCAAATAGAGTCGCTGTCCACCACGTTAGCCAGTCTGTGGGAAATCAGAAGAATGGTCTTTCGCTTCGCAAGCTCGTGGATGACCTGTAAAATCATTTCTTCACTTTCCGCATCAATATTGGAAGTGGCTTCATCAAAGATATAAACAGGCGTATCGTGGAGTAGGGCTCTGGCGAGAGCCAGTCTTTGCCGTTGCCCGCCGGAAAGGTTGGAACCGTTGGAGAGTAGCTGCATATCCAATCCGTCCTGCGCCTTTATAAAGGAGAGAAGATTTACCTTTTGCAAGGCTTCCTCCATTTGCCGCTCTGTAGCGGAAGACTTTCCCATAAGAAGATTCTCCCGTACAGTTCCCTGAAAGAGCCAGCTCCTGTGTCCGATCAGGGTGATGTGAGACAGAAGACTTGGGGAAGAAAAACTCCCTTAAGTTCCTCTCCGTTTATCTTTACAGAACCCCGGTAGCCTTTTATTTTTCCCCATAAGGATTCCGGCAATGGTGGATTTTCCGGAGCCGGATACACCGACCAGAGAAACGAAGGAGTGGGCAGGGATTTCTACATTTACAGAATGCAGGATTTGCCGGCTTTTCTTCATAGGAAAAAGCTGAGATTTTTATGGAAATGTGCAGCTTTTCCGCTTCCAAAACTTTACTTCCTTCTTCTGCCTCCGGTAAATCCAGGAAGGCAAAGATCTTGTCACTGGCTTTCATCCCGTTCATACCGATATGGAAAAACTGCCTAAAAGGCGCATGGGTAAGAAGAATTCCGCCGCCAATAGGATAATGATAAAAACGCCGGAAATACTGATGCTTCCTTCGGAAAAATGTTGAAGGGCGGAGAGGATACCGACGGCAGCACCTCCATAAAGCAATTATGTCCATAATGGAGGTACTGTTTAACTGCATGGAAAGGACTTTCATGGTGATTTTACGAAAAACGTTCGGCTTTCTGTCCATATCCTCCGCCGCGACCTGATCCGCCTGATAAATTTTCAAAGTGGTCATACCCTGTAATTTTTCCAAAAAGCTGTCGCCTAGCCGTAGTAGATGGCAAAAGTAATGTCCGAGCAATGCAACAAGCATTACCAGCATGATCACAATGGGAATCAGGGGCACTGCCAGAAAGGAGCAGTAAGGCAGTTTGCAGTTCAATCCGGGATAAGATGAGAAATAGGGTAAGGGGAGCCAAAAGAGCATAAAAGAATTGGCTCAAGTAGCGTCCGAAATAGGTTTCCAGCTGTTCCACCCCTTCCCCTGCCATTTGCACAATCTCTGCACTGTTTACTCTTTTCTCTGTAGGATGGACCTAAGGAAAGCATCTTCTGATAAATTTTATTTCTAAGGATACGTTTTACGTCCGAACTGGCTTGGAAGCTTGCTTTTTGTATAGAGGCGGTCGCAAAGAAAGCGAAAGCAAAAGACCAAGGATTACCACTGTTAGAGGCAGCAGGATACTCTTTTGGACTGAGACTATGCTTCCAGGTATTTTCCATAAGATGGGCAATGTTCCAGACGATCACTACCTGTGCAATAAGGAAATCCACTGCCAGAAAATCTGGTAGAGAATGTATTTTCCGGCTCCTTCCAAAAGTCGAATCAGTCGCATCTTAATCATGGTTAGCCCTCCTGCCTCTTATTTTCAATTTCTTCCGTTCTCATAAGGGAGTCCTTTCTCTCACTAGCCGTTTCTTCTCTTTACTCGGATTTTGCAGTTTGTAAACTATATTTTGAAATAGGATAAAAGCGCTAAGAATCTGCAATAAATATACTGAATTTTCTTTATTTTTCAAGGGAAGAGCAGGATGGAATGGGGAAAAAGGAAAGAATGGAAGCGAGCTTTTATTTCATGAAGAGAGCCGTTTTTTTCAACAGCAGAATTCAGATCTTTTCTATTAAAATAATTTATATTATTTTTACTTTTTACTTAAAAATATTTATTTCATTATCCTATATAAAATTGCTTTTTATAAAACTACCGTATAAATTATACGAATGAAGATAAATATTTAACATACTGACGGAAAATATTTGGTATTCACTATCAATATTTCTAAAAAGCTCTTATTTAGCGCACTGTATAGTAAAAAAATTTATCTTCATACAAGGAAACGAAGGAAGAGTGCTATAAGGAAAGTGAGATAGGTGAAGGATGGAAGTGGTAAAAAGTTTTATCGATGCGGGGAAACAAGTTTCTTTTGGAGCTTTTTCAATTGTCTTGCTCTGTGGTACGGGAATTTATTATACGATTAAGCTTCGTTTTTATTCAGCTTCGAAGGCTGGGAGAAGGTTTTTAAAGTGATATTCGGCAGCTTTTTCTTTGAAGGGAAGCAGCCATGAAAACGGGGAGATGTCTGCATTCCAGGCGATTGCAACGGCGATTGCGGCGCAGGTCGGTACCGGCGCGCTCGCCGGTGCGGCAACGGCTTTGGTGGGCGGAGGCCCGAGCAATCTTCTGGATGTGGGTAGCGGGTTTTTCGGGATGGCGACAAACTATGGAGAGGCGGTTCTTGCCCAAACCTATAAAGAAGAGAAAGATGGAGAAATGACCGGCGGACCGGTCTATTATATACGGGCGGCGTTTCCGGGACTTGGCGGAAAGGTTCTGTCTGTCTTTTTGCGATAATGCTGATTATTGCGCTTGGCTTTATGGGGAATATGGTGCAGTCCAACTCCATCGGTGTTGCTTTTGCGGAAGCTTTGCTGTTCTGGATATCCATGTTTCTCCGGTTATTGTAACGGCGGTCGTTGCCGCTTTGGCAGGATTTGTCTTCTTCGGCGGAACAAATCGACTTGCCAGTGTTTTGGAGAAACTCGTGCCGATCATGGCAGGAATTTATATTCTCGGTTCCTTGACTTTTATCTTTATGCACATCACAAAGCTGCCGGAGGCCTTCATGCAGATTCTGATCGGTGCATTTTGATCCGCAGGCGATTATGGGTGGAGCCATGGGAATTACCGTGAAAGAGGCGATTCGCTATGGTGTGGCTAGAGGTCTTTTTGCAAATGAAGCCGGAATGGGTTCCACGCCGCATGCCCATGCCAGAGCGAAAGTGAAAAACGGCGGATGAGCAGGGGCTCTGTGCCATGGTATCCGTTTTTATTGATACGTACATTATTTTGAATTTGACCGTTTTTGTTATTCTTACGTCCGGAACCCTTGGATCCGGTGCTACGGGAATCAATCTTACACAGGGAGCTTTTTGTTTCCGGTTTTGGTCAATTCGGCCTGTTCTTTGTCGCTTTTTGCCTGTTTTTCTTTTGCCTTTTCCACTGTTCTCGGATGGCAGTTCTTCGGGGCGGTAAATGTAGAATATTTATTTTGGAAAGAAAGCGGTATATGTTTACTCTGCAATTGTGGTTCTCTGTATCGTTGTAGGGGCATTACTGAAAGTAAATCTCGTTTGGGAAATGGCGGATTTCTTTAATGGTCTCATGATTATTCCGAATGTCCTCGCCTGTAATAAAAAGTGTCCATGTAGTACGAGATACAAAAAGTATGCAGTACGGTTGGGGAAGAAGCGAAGGAGACGGCATAAGTTATCCTTGCCTTTCCGCTTGTAGAAATACCAAAAAGGAATAGATTTGTACTCTTTTATCTGCTACAGTACAAGATAGTTTGAGAAGAAGTTTTCTCTGTTTTGTGGAAAGCGTTCGTTTAATAAGGATAAAAGAGGATGAAAAAAATATTACTTACCGGTTTCACTCCTTTTGACGGAGAGGAGAGGAATCCCTCCTGGGAGGCTGTGAAAGCGGTGAAAAGCAGAATAGAGGATGTGGAAGTACTGAAGCTGGAAGTACCGACCGTGTTCGGAAAGTCCTTTTCCCTTTGTAAAAGAGGTCATCGAGAAAGAGAAGCCGGACTTTGTGCTTCTGATTGGACAGGCGGGAGGAAGAGCGGAAAATCACACCGGAGAGAGTTGCAATCAATCTGGATGATGCTCGGATTCCGGATAATGAGGGGAATAAACCGGAGGACCAGTGTATTTTTTCCGATGGAGAAAATGCGTATTTCTCAACCCTTCCCATCAAGGCTATGGTTTCGGAAATCAAAAAAGAAGGTTTGCCTGCGCGGATATCGAACACGGCAGGCACCTTTGTTTGTAATCATTTATTTTATTCCGTTTTATATTTAGTTAAGAAACAAGAACTCGGCATTCCTGCCGGATTCATGCATGTCCCCTTTATACCGGAACAGATGAAAGAGAAGAAAGAGAGTCCGTCTCTTCCTCTTTCTGCTATCGTGCGGGAGTGGAAGCGGCAATTCATGCTATTGTGACAGCATAGAGCGAGCTTTTAAAAAGGAGCAAGGTATGCGTTTAGGAGAGCAGTTTTTATTCATCATGCGTATCAGTCGGAGACTTTTGCGGTATTTTCGTTGCTTTTTCCTTTTTCTCTTTCTTTTTCTGTACTTCCTGCGGAAATATATTGGGAGATCCCCTTACGACGGAGAGTGTCGAAAAAACGATGGCAAGAGAATACGGACAAGATCGTTTTACCGTAAAACAACTGGATTCCAAGCATTGGGATGTTAGCCTGAAAGATTATCCTGGTTTTTCACTCTTTAAAGTGACACAGAAGATCGGGATGGAAAGCCTGCTTCCTTCCCCGCTATAAATACAGTGATAATTGCATGGAAGTACTGATGTTAAAAGAGGGGAGCCGGTATTTTACGGAAGAGGAAATGAAGAAGTTTCAATACGCTACGGGTAGTGTCATCGCTATTCTTTGATTATCAGAATGATAAGAAGGCGGGAAGAGGATTTGAGAGATTCGTACAATGTGCAGAAGCTTTAAATGAACAATATCCGGACATCGTCAAAGGAAAAATCATCGATGTGAAGATAAAGGAGCAAGTAGAGGGAAGAAAAAGCTTCTTCTCCGAAAATGCTTCTTTGGGGAAAGAATACAAGTGCGGGAAGAGGGTGCCCGAATATTTAGATGCCGTATACGGGAAAGGACGGTATAAAGCGGAAGAGTCCGATTCTGTAGTGCATGGGGAGCGTGCTGTACTGGACGTTGTGTTAACCGACTGCCCCTGATGTTTCTTTTTCGGTTCTGGAAAGAGAAGAACTGTTCGGCTATAAAAATCTTTACGGATACACGCTGTGAAGACGGGATGTATCATATTGCCGATTATTTTTCCATGCCGTACGAAAATGCCCAGGTACATGTATATGACGATTCGGAATTTGTCCTTTACGGCGGGTTAAGCTTAAACACTTTAGATACTGCTTCTTCGATAGTGCAGTATAGAGAGAAACTGAAGGAAGAAGTGGATGCTTTTTCCTTTCCTGCATTACTATGATTACCCGAAGAACACGGAAGAGCGAAAAATGGCTTACAGTATGAACCTGACCTTGTACTTTCCGGAAAGAGAAGCGGAAGAAGAGTAGCGGTAAAGCGGAAAGAAAAAGCGGGAGAAGAGAGTAATAACGGAAGGATAGAGCGAGGTGGTCAAGAAATGCAGGAAAAAGAAAAGAAGAGTATAGACCGTTTTGGAACCGTCCTTCTGGCGGGAAAGATTCTTCTGAGCAGCGGCGCTGAGATATACCGTGCGGAAGAAACCATGCATAGACTTGCAGAGACTATGCATATAGAGGATATGGATGCCTATGTGATGAATCGCGGTATCTTTGCGACGGCGAAGGTTCCGGAGGAAGGCATTGAAAACAAGAATTGTCAGTGTTCCGGACAAAGAGATGGATATTGAGAAGATTGAAGAGGTAAACGAGTTATCCAGAACGGTATGCTCCGGTGCATTAAACATAGAGAATCTGCTTCTTTCTTTACGAAAAATTGCGGATAAGAACACATACAGCCTGAGTGGAAGGCTTTCTTCCCTATTTTTCTCGGAGCGGCAGGATTCAGCTATGCGATAGGGCACTTCCGTCCGGGATTCCTTTTGTGCCGGCGTGGTAGGCAGTCTGATAGGGCTCTTTAGTCTTTATGCCAGGGATCATATTAAGTCCAGAGTTCTTGGTACCATTTTAGGGCAGTATATTGACCGCGCTACTCAGTAATCTTCTCATTGTACTCGGTTTAGGAAGAGAACTGTCTTTTATCATTCTCGGCGTGATGATGGATCTGGTTCCCGGCGTTGCCTTCGTGAACTCCGTCCGGGAATTTAGTCAGAACAATTTTGCGACGGAGGCACTCTGCTCATCAGCGCTTTGTTGACTTGCGTTTCTATGGCCTCCGGTGTCGCTTTGGTGGAAATGATGGTGCCTGGGATGCACCTGATTTCTACAGCAATCAGTGATATTTCCCGGATTTCCAACGCTGTTCTTCTCCTTCGAAGTCTTGCCGCGGGAATCGGCACAGTGGGATTTGCCATCATGTTTCATGTCCGAAAGAGGCATTTCTTAGTCTGTGGAGAGCTCGGAGCGGTAACCTGGTTCATTTACATCCTCATTTTGAAGTTGCAGTACAATGAAGTTATTGCGGTTTTTGTCAGCGGCTTTCTTGCCGTTCTGGCTTCCCGTATCTTTGCCGTGTTTCGGAAATGTCCGGCAACCGTTTTCTTGATGACCAGTCTGATTCCCTTACTTCCTGGGATCAGTTTGTATCGGGCAATTTATTATTTTTATGGGAAATACGGAGACGGCATTGCATTTTGCAAAAATCTGTTCTTTACCGCCTTTTACCATTGCGGTATCTATTGCCATAGTGCAGCAGATTCCAAGAAGCTGGAAGATTTTGAAATAGGAAAAGGAAAAATCCTATTCCTTCACGGCTTGTTTCAGCTTCTTCACGATTTCCGCTTCTGTACGGAGTTGCATCACTTCTTCCGTGAGCGTGTCCGCTCTTTCTTACTCCATTTGGAGAGCACACTTCTCGTGTTCAGGAGGAGTACGGGATTCACACTGAATTCCTGTAAGCCGAAAGAGAGGAGGAGAGGAATAAGCAGGGGATCGGATGCCGCTTCTCCACACATTCCGACAGGGATTCCCGCCGAGACGCCTGCGCAGATGATATCCCGGATAAGGCGCAGTACGGAAGGTTGGAAAGGGGAATAGAGGTAGCTACGTCACTGTTTCCCCGATCTACACATCATCGTGTACTGCGTTAAATCATTCGTTCCGATGGAGAAAAAGTCGGATTCTTCTGCAAGAATATCGGCAATTCTTGCTGCGGAAGGAGTTTCTATCATACAACCTACAGCGATATTCTTGTCATAAGGGATTTCTTCTTGGCTCAGCTCTTCTTTTATTTCCTCTATCATTACTTTTACGCTGCGAAGTTCCTCCACGGCGGTAATCATCGGAATCATGATTTTTATCGTTCCGAATGCACTGGCGCGGAGTATTGCGCGAAAGCTGTGTCTTGTACAGCGCCGGATTTCCCAAACAGTAGCGAATGGCACGGTAGCCGAGGAAAGGATTCTCTTCCTTTTTCATGGCGAGATATGGGATAGCTTTGTCTCCTCCGATATCGAGGCTTCGGATGATTACAGGCTTTTTCTCCATCATTTCCACGGCTTCTTTATAAGCCTGAAACTGCTCCTCTTCACCGGGGGCATGATTTGTGTCCATAAAGAGAAATTCGGTTCGGAAAAAGTCCGATTCCTCTCCGTCACATTCTTTTGCTTTTTGGCATCTTTCGGCGTGCCGATGTTGCAGAAGAGTTCCAAGCGGATGCCGTCTTTCGTTTTGCTCTCTTTTCCGATGAAGTTTTCCAGAGCGCTTTGTTTCCGGATAAAGTCTTCTCGCTGTAAGAGGTAACGGGAGAGGATATCTCCTTCGGGATTGATGTAAACACAGCCTTCAATGCCGTCCACGATAGCAGTATCTTTGTTCTTTACCGTCTCCGTAATATGCGAAACGGAAAGTACTGCGGAATCTCCAGAGCTCTTGTGAGGATTGCGGAGTGAGAGGTCTTCCCTCCGAGTTCGGTAATGATGCCGGCCACATTTTCTTTTCGAATCTGAGAAGTCATGGAAGGAGTGAGATCTTTTTGCAACAAGAACGGTTCCGGGAGGGAGGTCTCTGAGAGGAACTTCTTCTATGTTCATGAGTATTTTCAGGAGACTGATTTTGATATCGAGAACATCTGCTGCGCGTTGCTGCATGAGTTCATCCTCCATTTTGGAGAACATTCCGATGAACATATCGGAAACGGCTTCCACGGCGGATTCCGCACATTGCCCTGCGGCAATCATTTTCAACATTTCTCCGGACATGGTGGGATCTTCTATCATGACCAAATGGTCTTCCAGAATTTCCGCTTCCTCTTCTCCAATCCGTTTTCGGATATCCTCTGCCATCTCTCTCGTGTTTTTGTAAATTTCTCTAAAGACGCTGTAAAAACGTCTTTGTTCGGCTTCGGTATCCTGTACTATAACAGGACTGTATTGTAAATCGTGCTCTTCGATGACATAAATACTGCCGATTCCGATTCCGTGGGAAAGCGGGGATTCCTTTTCTCATGCGGTTCTCCTTCGTGTTCCTCTATAATAGAGGGAATAAGCGATTTCGTTCACTCTGTTTTCCTGATTGTAAGAATTTATTTCTTCATCGCTTAGCCTGTTGTAGTATTTTCCAGTAATTCCTGTGCTTTTCTTAAGGCTGCTTCTTCGTCGTCCCCTTCGCACTGCACTTCAATTTCCGCTCCTTTTTTGATACACGCGCTCATCAGCATCATGACACTTTTGGCATTGTATCCGTTAAATAGAACGGTTATATCAGAAGAAAAGGAACTCATAGCCTTACTGAATACACTCGCCGGACGCATGTGTAAAACCTTCTTCATTTTTTACGGTAAAATGTTCTTTCTGCATATCTTGCTCTTCCTTTCCGAGGGTTAAACAACGATGATTTCCATTCCGTTAGAACGCAGTTTTGCAATAATATCTACGTCAGCCTGACTATCCGTGATAAGGGTCACTTTTCGGTCATAGATACAACTGCCATAACGATTTCCTGGGTTTTCCTGTCTTTTGCAGTTTGCTGTGGTCTGCGAGGATATAAAGGTCTTCTTTTAGTACGACTAATCATTGCTTCATTGATTGCAATTTCACTGGCGATATTGTAGAGAAAGGCGCCGTCGTCATAGACCGCCCAGCAACCGATGAATGTTTTTGTTTGCCGTAACGTCCAGGATGTTTTGCATGGCGAAAATCACCGACCAGGATATGGTTCTTCAGTTCTCCTCCTGTAATATGGATGGAGATATTATCCGGAAAGTGTCTTCCGAAAGCGAGCCCGTTGTTCGTGTAGACGGTAAGATTTTTTTCCTGAACAAAGTCCAGCATCTTTAGTGCGGTCTTTGCTACCGTTAACAAAGATGCGGTCGTTATCTTTGATTAGAGAAGCTGCATCAACGAGAGATCAGATCACGACAAATCTGGACATTCTTACCGGGCGCCTTACATCCTTTTTACATAGTCCAGAGTACTTGCTCCGCCGTGCGTTCGTTTTAGAAGATGTCGCTCTTCCAGCTCCGATAAGTCCCTGCGAACCGTCATGAGGGAGATTCCTGAATGCATTCGCTAAGCTGAGCTGTCTACTTCTCCGGCTTTACGCACGTACTTCAGGATATTTTGTTGTCTTGCTTCGACATTGGCTTTACTATTTTTCATTTTTTCTACCCAAATAAGTAGGGAGGCGAGGAAATTGCCCGCCTCCTACAATACAGTTCTATACTAAGAATCCGTTTTCCCGGAGTGCCGCTTCGATTTCTTTATCGGACATCACATTTTTTTAAAGGAATGACTACGGTTTCCTCTCCGACATTTTCAAAATTTTTGAAGAAAATCTTGGAACAGAAGACGATGTCGTAGTTCTTTTGCTGCGCTTGTTCCTTCGGAGATGGGGCAGTGCCGAAGTTCCCTAATTTAATGTTGTACTTGCTCAGTACTTTTTGGATTGCTTTCTCCGTCATGAGAGAGGAACCCGCACCGTTTGCACAGCACGCCAGTACTCGTTTCCCCGTCTAATTTAGCCATTTTAAGCTCCCTTCTTTGCTTTTTATGTTCCAGATAAGCATCGTAGTCTTCTGTAATCAGGAAATATCCCTTCGGATCCATGCGGTATTCAATCTGCGGAATCAATAAGAGAACAAGGACAACGATTCCCACACCGATATAGCCCAGATAGCGCATGACAACCGTAAACATAGGCCATACGGTATCCCAGTCAAACATACCGAGATATCCACCGTAGTTTGCGAGGCCTACCCAACCGGAGATGAGTGCCGCACCGAAGACCTGAATCAGTCCTGAGAAGAATGGTATAACGAGACAGGCTTTCAGTCCACCTTTTTCATTCGCAACAAGACCGATTGTGGCATTATCAAAGAATACCGGTACAAAAACCGCAGATGATGATGGTTGGAGAACCGATAGCAATTAAAGTGACAATGGCGATAATCTGCCCTGTAAGACCGGCAAGGAAGCCGAAAGTGACGGCATTTGCATCGCCGAATCCGTAGCAAACCGCACAGTCCACGCCCGGAACGGAAGCCGGAAGAAGTTTGTCCGCAATTCCCTGGAAAGAAGCGGTGAGTTCGGTAACGAAAGTACGAACGCCAAGCTGTAAAATGGCCGAATATACGGCAAATTGAAGAGAGTATTGAATACATAAAAAGCAAAGTTGTCTGTCTCTTTTGTTGCACCGGACTCTACGAAGAAGGGCTTTCCGATAACAGCCATGATTGCGCCGAAGAAAAAACTGTCATGAGAATTGCGGTACATACCATGTTTTGGCTAAAGATAGAGAAGAAACCGGGCATCTCAAGGTCGCCGACCTTCTTTACCGTTTTCTTGCCCCTTTGTCGCCGAAAAAGCTTTTCGGAGAGCCAGGATGCGAGACGGATGCCGAACATCTGTTGATGAGCGATGGCAAAGCCTGCTCCTTCTGTAAGTTCCTGCATCGGCTTTTACCGTAAGATTGGAGCCGACTGCCCAGTATGCACCGAGGATAATGGACATGACAACCATCAGCATAAAGTGATTCTCACGAAGTGCGGGAAGTGCGAAGAGAATCAGCCAGTAAGCCGTTGCCGCCTGTTGCACCTGCACGTGACCGGTTGTAAAAGAGTGTACGGCATTTTGTGATTTTTGTTAAAACGGACGAGGAGAATGTTTACGATAAAAGCGATGAGAAGCAAAGTCATAACGTGGGAGAAGCCTTTTCCGAATACTTCCTCTACGCCCGCTGTAACTGCATTTTGTCCATAATACGGGTCGATCACGGCTGCTGTGAGATTGAAGCGATCCTTTAATCCGGCAGGGAATTGGACGGAAGTTTGTGACAAGACCGCCCGATCCGGCACTGAGGATTAACATTCCGATGATGGCTTTCAGTGTTCCTGCTAAGGTGTCATACCATTTTTCCCATTAAACAGTAGCCCAGTAAAGTTAAAAAAACCTACCATATAGGGTGGTTTTTGCAAAATGTAAGTGGCAAAGAATGTCCATATTGCATTTAAAATTCCCATTTTTTTCCTCCTGTTTTTCAACTTAAGATTGACGGTTTTCGTTCTTTTTATGACATTTATAAGTTCCTCTTCCCTGCGACAGGTCGCCAGTGCATCGATAAGTGCATCATTCATAAAGACATCCATTAAGCTTGCGATATTTTCCATGTGCTCATCCATATTTACGGCAGAGAGAGTAAGAGGAGATTGGCTTCTTTCTTTTTCGCCATCCTCATCCGTTCCGAAATCAATTTTATGGTCACAAATCAAAAAGACCTACCGCGGTTTTTGTAAGCGCCTTCCGCATTCTCCGTGGTGTGGGGCATCGCAATATTATGTTCAATACGACATAAGGACCGTGCTTTTTCGATGCATTCCACAATCTGTTTATAGTAGTCTCTGCTTACACTTCCGTCTTCTACCAAAGGAAGGGTACTCAGACGAACCGCTTCCTGCCAGGACAGATCTTGGTCGTGCAGAAAGGCAAAAGTGTTTTTCGATAATTTTTTCCAATATTTTTGACATGGCAATCCTCTCTTTATAAACAGGAACGGAAGGGGATGTTCTGCGGATGCTCGAAGCAGTCTTCAAAGCCTCTACGGTGGTGGAAGTATGTTTTTCCTTGTCTCTAGGGTAAACGTATTTTCCGCCTACTTGCCAGAAGAAGGGATGGAAGCCATATTCATTCCGGTCTTTTTTTAAAGTCGTAAAAGCAGTTTGATTTCCTCGCAGTCAGCCTGAAAGTTGGTCCATACATCCCAGTGGATAGGAACAACGACTTTGCAGCGAAGATTTTCCGCCATACGAAGCACATCTACGGAAGTCATTTTATCCCTGCATCCCAATCGGATTTTCACCGAAGGAAGCAAAGGCGACGTCAATATCAAAATCTTTGCCGTGTTTTGCAAAGTAAATGGAGAAGTGAGAGTCTCCTGAATGATAAATATTTCCTCCCGGCGTTTTTACAAGGTAGTTTACTGCCTTATCGTCCATGTCGCTTGGACAGATTCCGCTTAGCTCTTCGCGGTCTTCCCCCGTGGAGTCGGTCGTAACGATGCAGGTTCTGTCGAAGCTGTCTAGGCAGACGATTTCGATGTCCTTCAGTCTGACGGTATCTCCCGGTTTTACGACTCTTAAACGATCTTCGGGAACACCCCATTTTCTCCATATTTCGACAGACTTCAGAGGACCGATAAAGGGGACCGAATTTGTTTTCCGTTTTCGTCTTCTGTAGTCATGCCGCTATTCACGACGTGTCAGCCCACTCGATGGACATATGATCTTGATGATAATGGGTAGCGAGGACAGCATCCACTTTCTTAAAGGCGAAGGGGTCGATCACGAAGGGAACATTCCGAAGGTTCGGTTGCATCAGCCTTCCTCCGCACATATTTGCCATCTGATGCCCCGGCTTCATTTTATTGTCTCCATGGGTTCTTTTTTCCGTTACCGCACCAGAGATCGATGGTTATATTCGTGTCTTTCGGCGTTTTGAACCAGATACCGGTACAACCGAGCCACCACATGGCGACCCTGCCCGTCCGGGACAATTTCCCTTTCGATGTCTTCCACCAACCAGGTGCCCCATTCCGGAAAGGTATTTTTAATCCAACTATCGCGTGTCGTTTCAGCGATGTTTGCCATAAAGCCTCCTAACTGTTTCAAAAAATTAAATATAGATTTTGTCTTGTTTTCGTACGCGCACAGATAATTTTCTGTGTTCATCATAAGATAAGGGGAAGATAAAAACAATTATATAAATTCTATTATATGTTCGAAAAATGAACTTATATGTTCGAAAATGTATTTTATAGGACAAAATGCGAATATTGAAAAATGCCATAAAACAAGGATTAATCTTGCATAAAAAAATAGCGATTATGTGAATTGATGAAATAGTAATTGTGCAATTTGACGAAAATGTTTTTGACTACAAAAACAGAAAAATCTTTAAAATGGCTTGAAAATATAGAGTTTAATGATATAGAATCAGAAAAATGAAAATAGATAATTTGTTGTCAAATTATTCAATTTATCTAAATAAAGAAATGCAAAAGAAAATCTATATATGGTTGTTATATGTTCGATTAATATATTCCATTTTCTTTGATTACAATGATGCGACGGAAAGGGGAAGTATGAAAAACTATGCAATAGGCTTGTATGAGAAGGCGATTCCGAAGGAGATGAGCTGGAAAGAAAAGTTGGAGTGTGCAAGAGAATGCGGTTAGGATTATCTGGAAATCAGTATTGATGAGACGGAGAGAGAAACTTGCACCGTCTGGACTGGACCGACAGAGAAAAGAAGAGAGTGCTTTGTTGTATGCAAGACAGCGGTTTACTGATAAGGAGTAGTGCTTGTCCGGACACAGAAAAATATCCTTTTGGGTCCGGTGACATGCGGACGAGGGAAAAGAAGCATGGAGATGATGGAGAAAGCGGTCCGTCTTGCGGATGATCTCGGGGATACGCATCATTCAACTCGCGGGATATGATGTTTTACTATGAGAAGAGCAGTGAAGAAACAATCAGGCGATTTCATGAGAACCTGAGGAGAGCCTCGCTGTGGCATCGGAAAGAGGATTCTTCTCGGCTTTGAGACCATGGAAACGGAGTTTATGAATACAACGGAGAAAGCCATGCACTATGTTCACGAGATAGACAGTCCTTTTTGGGGGTTTATCCTGATGTAGGGAATCTAACCAATGCGGCATTGTCTTACGGGAACACGGTTGAAGAGGATTTGGAAAAGGGAAGAGGACATATCATTGCGCTCCATTTGAAAGAAACCCTGCCCGGGCTTTTTCGGGAAATTCTTTACAAAAGGGGCATGTGGACTTTCCTGCAGTGATCCGGAAAGCCTGGGATTTGGGAATCAGAAGATATGTAACGGAGATGTGGGATGTCGGGAAAATAAGCTGGAAAGAAGATATTCTTTTTGCAAATCGGATGATGCGGGGCATTTTTGGATGGACAGGCGGAAAGATAGAAAAGTAAGCGGGAGAGAAAAAGATGAAGGTGGAAAAAGCGTATTGGAGAGTTAAATAAGTGTTATTCTTTGGCGGAGCTTTCTTACCGGGGAGAACATTGCTTTTTGGTGGCGGAAAAGCAGGATCCCTGCTATTTATTTCGGGAGTCCGGTGAATTAATGGAACAGGTTTGGGATGGCCCTCGGGGTTATGACCATATGGCGGAGGTTCCGGGAACGGATGGGATCTTTTTGGCCACCAGAAGATTTTTATTCTCCGAATGACGGATTGGACGCGGAAATTGTTCTGTGGAGCTGAAGAAGGAAGGCGGATGGGAATCCTTACCTTGTGCAAGGCCCTTTTGTCCATCGTTTTCGGAATTTTAGAAAGGGAGGAGAACGGTATCTTCTGGTATAGTTGCTTTGAAGACCGGACATTCTTTTTAAGGATGACTGGAGTAGAAAAAGGCGCCTGTTTCGGTGCGCATCTTCCGAAAAGATTTGCACAATTTCAGTGGAGATAAGAATCTGGAGCTGACTTTGCTTAAGGATGAAAATGCTGAAAAACCATGGTTTTCCAAGTGGAAGGATGGGGGATTTGAAACGGAGTCGTAGCGTGAAGAGGGAACGTATCTCTTTGTTCCTCCGGCGGTATTGAGGGGCGGAATGGCAAGTGAAACGGATTCATTCTCTTCCTTCCAGTGATTCGATTCTTTTGGACTTTGACGGGGACGGAAAAATGGAGCTCGAGCTGTATTGCGCCCTTTCATGGAAACCTCTCACGATTTACCATGAGGACGCGGACGGAAATTATGTACCGCAGTGGAAGTATCCTGCAAAAGAGGCGGATACGGAGATGCTTCATGCTACTTTTTCCCTGTGAAATTCAGGGAAGCCGGCTTGGATTGTCGGATGGAGAAAGGGAACCAGAGATACGATTCTGATTCGTTGGGATGAAAAGAAGGAAAATTACAGAACGGATTTTTCTCGATCGAAACAGCGGTTGTGCGAATGCAATGCACTTTAAAAATGCTGCAGGAGAGATGTTATCATTGCGGCGAACCGGGAGATCAACGAAATCGCAATGTATACGATAAGCTAAGCCTGTGCTATAAATAAGAAATTCCTGTCGATAGAAATACTGTGATTTTAAAATGATATAGGAATAGAGGAGGCTATGGATGCTCGAAGAGTTAAAGAAAGAAGTATATGAAGCCAATATTTTTGCTTCCAAAGTACGGATTGGTTACTTTTACCTGGGGAAATGTCAGTGCAATCGATAGAAAAAGCGGCTATTTTATCATAAAACCCAGTGGAGTCAGCTATGACGGTATGACCAAGGAAGATATGGTCGTGATGGATTTGGAGGGCAATAAGATAGAGGGAAAGTGGAATCCTCCTCCGATACGAAAACCCATATCGAAATCTATAAAAAATTTAAAGATGTAGGAGGAATCGTGCATACGCATTCTCCCTATGCTGCAGTTGGGCGCAGGCCGGAAGGAGCATTCCTCGTTACAGGCACTACCCATGCCGACTATTTTTTTACGGAGAGATTCCTGCCTGCGTTGTCTTACAGAAGAGGAAATCAAAGAAGCTTATGAAACCAATACGGGACGTTTGATTGTTTCGAGTTTGAAAGAATGCAGAAAGATCCGCTGGCCGTTCCGTCAGCACTTTGTCAGTATCATGGCGTATTTTCTTGGGGAAAAGGGACGCGGAAGAAGCCGTGCACAATGCCGTGGTTACGGAAGAAGTGGCGAAGATGGCTTATCGGACGGAAGCCATCAATCCGCATGTGGAGGCTGCTCCGAAGGCATTGCAGGACAAGCATTATTTCAGAAAGCATGGAGCGAACGCCTATTACGGGCAGACGAAGTAATGGCTTACTGTCGAGGCTTTTTCTGGTTCCGTAGCTTAAAGGCTTAGGCCACTACACTTGCCAAAATTCCGTAGCTTAAGACGGACATAATCAAACTGGCCAGTAGAATGCCGAGGAATATGGCAAAGATAGATTTTTCGATTCATTTTGAGAAGGCTGGCAACCATTGCGCCGGTCCATGCGCCGGTTCGGGGATGGGGATTCCGACAAAGAGAGCAAGTCCCCAAAAAGTCATATTTTTCTATATTTTTATTTTTATCCACCTTCTCGAAACCATCCTGCCAGCGGTTTTGTGTAAGAGAACTTTTTCCAGCAAAGTAACTATTTTTGGAAAAACAGGGAGGACAAAGGGAATCGGAAGAACGTTCCCAATCAAGGAAATCAAGAGTCCCTTTAAGAAGGGGACCTTCAGGAGAGAGGCGGCAGATTAAGCCGCCTCTTAATCTGAGTACAGGGGAAAACGGAAATCAGAAAGATAACCCTCTTTTTGATAGATGTTTCCCTAAAAATTGCGTAAAAAACGTAATAAAACTTTCCATATTTCCCATTCTCCCTTGCTTGAGATGCCTATATAACTTATGCTAGAATTCATGGATGTGCAGCAACCGTAAATAATTTATGGAGTTTATCGGATAGCGTAGAGCTAGTCAATAGAGTTTCACAGTTTGTTCATATATAAATAGGGTAGGGTATATTCATTAAAAGGAGCGGTATGATAGACTTTGAAGAAGAAATTCAAAGATTCAAGCCAAGTTTGGATGTGGATCAGTTAGAAGACGCCATTCTGAAGGTGGATCTTACAGATATGAATGACTTGATGACACAGTTGTTGGAAGATGCCTTGAAGAAGGGAAATGCCCAATGAAATATGACGTCACACTCGAACGGATAGCCAATTGCTATTACAATTTAGGACTCGAGAGGGCGAAACTTCGGGATCTAAGCGGTGCGGCGGAACTTCTTAAAAAAAGCGTTGCATTACGATAAGTATCAAAGAGAAGCAAGAAATCTTCTGGGACTTATTTTCTTTGAAATGGGTGAGGTGGCGGATGCACTGGTGCAGTGGGTCATCAGTATGAATCTGCTTCCGGAGGAGAATCCGGCGGATTATTATCTGGATGAAATTCAAAGAAAGCCGGCCATTCTCCGTATCTGCTCCGATAATGTGAAACGCTTCAATCAAGCGCTGGATTATGCGCAACATAACAATAAGGATCTTGCCGTCTTCCAATTGAATCAGGTGATTTCGGACAGTCCAAACTATGTGAAAGCACATATTTTACTGGCTCTTCTATATATGGATAGAGGAGACTGGATTAAGGCGGGGAAGAGTCTTTACCTGGTTTTAAAGATTGATAGAAATAACCCGAAGGCCCTCGTGCTCATGGATTTGGTAAAGAAGAATACCGGCAGAGCGGAGATTGAGCAGAGCAAGTTAAAGAATGTTTTTCTCACCGTAAGATGACGGATGATGATGTTATGATGCCGCAGGAAATCAGGCAGCTTTCTCCGTGGTCCGTCTCTCTTCTTTTATTACTCGGTACCGTTATTGGTCTTTTCGTATTTTTATCTTTTGATGCTTCCGGCAGGAATACGCAGTGCAAACGCTAAAAATAATCAGGAGTTGATTGCGTATACGGAGAAGCTGGATGCGGCGAATCAGAAGCTGAGCAATGTCGAGGAAGAGAAGAGCAAGTTACAGAAAAGCTATGATGATGCCAAAGCAAACCTGGATCGTTATGAGAATCAAAACGCTTCCTTTATGGCACAGTACCAGAGTCTTGTAAACATCAATAACGCTTTATCAACCGGAGATATTCTTGCCGCGGCGGAAGCCTATACGAAGCTCGATCAAAGTTCGATTACCGACAGCAGCTTACAGAATATGTTGAATACGGTGAAGTCACAGATGGAAGGGAATGTGTATCTTCGCTTACAGGAAATGGGAACTGCCGCATGGAATGCGGGCAAAACGGATGAAGCACTACAGTATTTTACCTGGAGCGTCAAGATTCGAAGAGAAGCGGAGAATCTGTTCCTGCTTGCCAGATTGCAGCAGAGCATGGGGAAATACGACGGAAGCTAACCAGAACTTTGACTCGGTGGTCGGAGAGTTCCCGAGTTCTCCTTATGCTGAACGCGCGAGAAGTGCGAGAGGGTATTGATGTTTAAAAAGAGAAGATCATTGCCATGACGAAGTTGGCAATATTTGAAAAAGCATAAGGGAGAAGAGGCGGTCGCCATTACCAAGTTTTACAGGAGGATTTTATTTCCAACTGTATTTTTGCAAGGTGTCATTCGCTATACGGCGATATTTTTACTTCTCTTTATGATGTATTTCCTTTTGCAGGGGGAAGATTTACTACAGAAAATGAGTTTTGTTTTCTTGATGCAGCTCGGCAGAAAGACGGTTTTACTTTATTTACTTTGTCTGGTTATCTTTCTCGCGATTTTCCTCTTTTCCTCCTATTTTACTTATGAGAAAGCGTTGGAGGAAAGAAAAGTATACGAAGAACAGTTGGAAGAGATTCTTTCTTTATCCAGGACTGCGGAGAAGAAGGCGGAAATGCCGGAGACCAATTTGAACCGTTCTTCGGATAAACGGAAAACTTTGCAGGAGTATACGGTGCAACCCTGCCAAAAAGAATTGCAGCATGGTAAAAAGAAGTACCGCTTGCTAAAAAAAGAAGTACTGCATAGTAAAAAGAAGTGCAGGATATTGTATTGCAGATGCATAAAGAAGGAGAGAAGCTGGAAGCAAAGGATTGGCTGGATACGGAAGACTGGTTAGACGAGTAAGGGAGAAGAGATGGATACTTTACGGCAGTACCGAAACAGAATAGAGAAAGTCTATGGAGAGAATGATTACTGGATGGTACCGATTTTTCGCTCTTTTTGTCATTCTTCTTCTTGCATTTCTGAGCCGGTTTTTTTCGTATGGGCGGAAGACTGGAGAATCCGCTTTTCATCCCTAAGCATGGGACTCCTTTCTTTTTCTTCCCTTTTCTTTTTGTTCCCTGTCTCGGTGCACTTTACCTGCTTTACTACTTTTTATACGCTGTCCTATCTTTTGCTGGGGCTTGGTACGGTATTTTTTTGTTTTTGTCTTTCTTTTTGCAAAGCAGTTTTAGAAACCGCTATGCTGTCCTTATTGCGCTGGTGCCGCTCTGCTTTTTATTTTCATTTACCGTTCTTCGTGCCGCTGCTGATCGGGATGTCTATGGGAATGACGGCATTCTTGTCTCTCGATATCGGTATTCTGGTATTTTATTTTTGCAGTTTATTCGGGACAATAAGAAGCAATTTTTCTACGAGTGCGGATCTGATGGAACAGCTGGATAGCCTTTCCAAGACTTTTTTACGCCTTTTTGAAGAATAAGGAAATGTTTCTGATGCTGATGGTTCTTGGCTTGGCGGCGCTTTCTATTTATATTATTCGAAATTTTCAATTCTCTTATGCATTTGAGATTTCGCTCGTGGCAGGTTTGGTAGTGGAAGCCAGTACTTTTTATCTTAGGCCCTGTTCTGTCTTTTGCGGCTTCCCTGTTTTCCCTGTTCTTGTCTTATCTGTTGTCTGCCGTTCTCGCGCTGTTTTTTTACTGTTCTTTTTACATGATGCGGACTACAGAGGGACAGAGTTTGTACAATTTGAAGATGAACGCTATTATTATCATGTGAAGGCGGTTCCGAAGAAAAAGGATAAAGTGGTTTTAGAAGTAGAAGGGAGAAAGTGGTGAATTTCATTTCAAAAATTGAGGGATGGATTAGTTTACTTCCTCTGTCAGCTTTTTCAGGCATATTGGAGATTGCGATTTTATCGGCTCTGATTTATGTCATTCTTTTATGGATTCAAAATACAAAAAAGCCTGGCAGCTTCTTAAAGGAATTCTGATTATCATTTTATTCACCGCTTTTTGCCGTTTTTGCATTTGACAACCATTGTATGGTTAATTGAACGACTTTCTACAGCGGCGATTATCGCCCTTGTCGTTATTTTTCAACCGGAACTTCGTAAAGCCTTGGAACAGCTCGGATCCAAAAACTTAATCATCTCGTTTCGGGGAAAGGATATTTCTTCCGATATCCACATTAACCAGGAGTTAATCGCGGCTTGCAGCGTGATGTCCGAGAATAAGACCGGTGCATTAATTGTCCTTGAGCAGGAGCAGAGTCTGGAGGAAATAGAAAAGACCGGCATTTATGTTGACGGAATCGTTACGGCTGCCCTTTTAATCAATATCTTTGAAAAGAATACTCCCCTGCATGACGGAGCTGTGGTGATTGCAAACGGAAGAGTTTCTTCCGCTACTTGCTACTTACCTTTGTCCGATGCGGAGATTTCCAAGGCATACGGGACAAGGCACAGAGCGGCACTCGGCATTTCTGAAAAATACGGATTCCATTACGCTTGTGGTTTCCGAAGAGATCGGGGAGAATTTCCGTTGCCGTGCACGGAAAAATTAAATAAGGTGAAGGATCCGGAAGATCTGGCACTCTATCTTCCGCAAGAAGAGACAAAAGAGCAGAGGAAGAAGATTTTAGCCCCCTCTTCTTTTTTAAAGGAAAGAAAGAAGGATGAGGAATGAAATATATAAAAGACAATCTTGCATTAAAGTTGTTCAGTGTGTGCCTTGCGCTTCTGCTTTGGCTCATTGTTTTCAACGTGTCCAATCCGGAGCAGAAGGGAGTCGCAAACGTAGAATTGCATATTCTGCATCAGGATGTTTTCGGCGGAAAAATAAAACATGGGAAGTGGATCGGAGCACCATTACCGTTTCCTATACAGTGAGAAGTAATAGAGCATCTTCCGTGCAGGCATCCGATTTCAATGCCTATATCGATTTGAATGACTATTCAATTACCGGTTCGGTTCCTGTTTATGTGGAACTAAAGAACGCGGAGAACAGCGGACAGATTCAGGATATTGTAGCCAAGCCGTCCGTGGTACGGGTCAATGTGGAAGATTTGCAAAATTAAGAAGTTCAGCTTAACAACCCATAGAAGGGGAAAAAGAGCAGGACGGATATCTGGTTTCTTCGATTCATACTGAGCCGGAGACGATTTATGTAACAGGTCCGGAGTCTTCCGTCGGGCGTATCTCTTCCGTCGGAATCTTAGTGAATGTAGACGGTTTGCATCAGAATACCAGCGGTACGGAAAAAGCGGTTTTTTTATGATGCGAGATGGAAAAACCATCGGTTCTCTGGAAAATGTATCGCTTTCTCAGGAAAAACATTGATTATACGGTAGTAGTGAACAAGAAAAAAGACTTAAGGGTCAGTGCGACGACGACCGGAACACCGCAAAAACGGATACAGTGTCGAGAGAAGTTGAGGTATCGCCAGCCAGTATTCCGGTTTCCGGAAATGAGAGTCTCCTCGATTCTCTAAACAGCCTTTCTTTACCGGCGATCGATGTCTCCTCTGCACAATCGGATATCAAAAAGAATATCCGATTGAGGATTTTCTTCCGAAGGGAGTTTCCTTTACGGAGCCGAATAAGAGTATCACGGTTATTGTGAAGTTGAAGAAAAATGAAGAAACACAGAAGTCCGAGGAGAAAAACAGGAAAGCGTGAAGGACACGGAGGAGTCCAAGACAGAGTCCACAGCAGAGAGTTCTACGGAGGAAAGCAAAGAAGAGAAATCAGCGAGGAAAGTAAAGCGGGCGGATCTTCCGGGAGAGCAAGTCCGCAAGCGGAAAGACCAATACAGAAAGTAAGGCGGCGAATAAGTCGGAGAAGAAATCGGTAGAAGAGAGCCATTAGACTGTTGTGAAGGAAGGAATAAAGAGAGAAGAGCGCGGATGAAGACGGTTAAAGTACTTTATCTTATACAGTGTGATTTATTATGTAGCGTATCGTTGTAAAATAGCCGGGTTTTCCGTCCTTTCCTCCATCCTTTTTCTTTCCTTGGCTTTTCTTCCTCTTTCTTACGGAAAGAAAGAGAGACAAACAGCGCTTCCGCTCACCGGACTTTTGCGCTAGGCATTCTGGGAGGAGAGGGAATCGCAGTCCTGCAACTGAGCACTCTTTTCATCCAACTGGACTGGGGGAGATGTGGCTGTCTCTGTTTTTTCCTATTTTTTTCTTTTACTTCGTCTATCATTTCTTTCGCTTTTTCTTATGCGGAAAGATACGGTAGTAAGGTTCAGAAGAAAGAGGAAAAAGGAAAGCATCGTCGTATTAAAGCGGTTTTATTTCGGCTCTTCTCGTCATTTCTTTGCTCTCCTTTCTGGTGGAAGCGTCTGTGCTACGGTATATTCCCTTTTTACGACACACACGCCCCATGCTTACTCGGCTTTTCACTTAAAAGGGCTGCATTATTTTACCACTGTTTTTGTTCTGGTTCCCTCCCTCATCGCCCTATTTAACGAAGATGGAAAAGAAGATTCATGTCTTTAGCTTAGTGAGTTTTTCGCTTTCCTTCTTTTACCGATTCTCCTGCTTTCCCGTTTTCAACTTATTTTTCTCTATTGTACTGTTTTGTCTTTACCCTTCTTTTAGAGGGATATCGCATAGAAAAGAAGAAGCTCTGTTTCCTCTTCCTTTTTAATCATAAGCTATGTCCTTCTTACCATAGAAAGAGCGCACTCTGTTTCTTATCTTTTGGGTATTTTTCGATGAAAGATAAGAATATGCCTATTTTTCGTTCAACCGTATATGTATGTAGCTAATAATTTTGAGAATCTTAATCTCTTAACGAGAAAAATAATCAAACATTCCTATGGTTTTCGGATGGCATATCCTTTCTTTACGTTAAGCGGATTAAAATTCTTCCTGAAAGTACCGCTTAGCTATCATCTTTATTTGACCAAAAAAGAGCTTAGTACCTTAACCCTTCTTTATGATGCGTATTATGATTTCGGACTGATAGGGGTTTCCGTATTTTCTGCGATTTTAGGCGGAATCGCAGCGATGTTACTAGACGTTTTCAAAGAAGGAGAATCCTTTTTATTCTTCTTATCCATGCCCAATTTGCTTTTTATCTTCTCTTTTCTTTCTTTACAACCTGGTTTTCCAATGCCTCCAGCATTTTCTACTTTGGCGTCTGTCTCTTCTTTTTGCTATACTATGGGACTGGAGAACGAGGAGGAAGAGAGCATGAAAAGAATCGTCTTACTCTTATATAGAATCTGTTTTCCCGTCGCCTTGACAGCGATGGCTTTTACTTTTTCCTGCCGAAGCTTCTTTTTTGTTTTTACCGTTTGTGCTAGGGGGCGGTACTCGCTGTGATAGCAGAGCCGTTTATTCGGCTTCTTCATCGCGCCTTTCCCTTTCTAAAGAAGGAGTTTCTTTCTCTATTTGTCATCTTGTCCCTTTTTCTTCTTTTAGCAGGACTGGTTTATCTTTTGCTTTTACTGGGGATTCCTTTTGTAACGAAAAATGGCGGGATTTCCCGCGTACCTTCTCTCTTTACAGGAAAGCGCTTTTATTACTTTAGAAAAATTAAGAACGTTGCTCTGAGCGATACAAAATCATCTTTCGGATCTTCCGGAAAAACTTGGTAATATGGGAAAGAGTCTTTTTAAAGAACTGGTCATCCCCTGCAATTCGTTTTTCTCTTCATTTTGTGAGTGGTCTGCCGGAACTGCTCCTTTATTTTTGTCCTGACTTTTCTTTCGGCTCTTTCTTTTGTAAAGGATGGAGGAAAATTACTTCCGTTTCTAAAGACCCTCCTTCCGGAGAGTTTCCGACATTACGGCACATTGTTACGAGAAGATGGAAAGAAGATTTTAAGGGGCTATATTCTGGCACAGTTTGAAATTATGTTCTGCGTGTTCTTATTGCTGGCAATCGGGTTTAGTCTTCTGAAAGTTCCTTACGCTGTGCTCCTGGCTTTTCTCACTGCTGCTTTTTAGATGCTTTGCCGGTTTTTCGGCGTGGGATTTATCATGTGGCCGTGGATGCTTATGGTATTTTTAAAAGGGCAGTTTCTTTTCTTTTTGCGCTCTCCCTATTATATGTCATGAGTCAGATTATTCGACAGTTTTTACAACCGAAAATTATTGGGGATGCCATCGGTTTGCCTCCTCTTCTGGCATTGCTCTTTTTATTTTTGGGCTATAAGTTTTACAGCCTTTCCGGGATGGTTCTGGCTTTGCCGGTAGGGATGCTGCTTTTGCGTTTTTCATTACGGTGCTTATGACGGCATGCTCTCCGCCCTGAAGGAGTTACGAGAGCTTCTACTGTCTTATTTGTAATTAGGAGAAGGAAAGAGTGAAATACCAAAAGAATTTCTGGACAGAATGCATGCTATGCTGCAAGAAGAGGGGAGTGGCAGTCTTTCCTGCGCTCTTTTCGAAAATGCCGAAGAGAGGAATCCATGTCAATCGAAAAAGTAGAGGAGGCGGAAAAGGAAGGATTCTCGTTTCAGGAATGGAAAGAGAAGTGGCATTTAGAGCCGGTCTTTTTCAGAGAAGAGGGAAGAAGAACAAAGAGAGTTTTATGTGGAGGAAGAGGAACTTTGGGAGAACGGTATTTCCATTGGAAAAAGACCCATACCATGAAGGCGGACTCTATTATATTCAAGATCCCTCTGCCATGGCGGTGGTACCACGGATGGAGATTCGCCCCTTTGACCGCTGCCTGGATCTCTGTGCCAGTCCCGGTGGGAAAAGTTTGCAGATTGCAGATCTCCTTTCCGAGGAAGAGGGGGGAATTTTGCTCTCTAACGAGTATGTTGGAGAAAGAGCCAGGATTCTATCTCAAAATGCGGAAAGAATGGGGTATTGCAATCTTGCCGTTGTAAATGAGTCTCCGGTCTCCTTGCGGGAAAAACTTTCCCTCTTATTTTTCCAGAATCCTGGTGGATGCACCTTGTTCCGGAGAGGGATGTTCGAAAAGAGTGAAGAAGCGGTAAAAGACTGGTCTCCTTTTTGGTGGAGAAATGTGCGAGAGACAGAGAGACATTCTGAAATCCGCTTTTCAGATGCTTCGGGAAGGGGAGAGCTCTGTTACTCCACCTGCACGTTTGCGCCTTTAGAGGACGAAGAAAATGCGAGACTGGATTCTCAGGAAAACCCGGATTACAGCTTGAAGGAGGAGAAGAAACTCCTCTTTCATAACAGTAGAGGAGAAGGGCAGTATTATGCCATTTTCAAAAAGCGGGAAAGGATCTGGAACGGACGACTAAAAAAAGAGGCGTATTCCATTCTCCGGAAAAATAAATCTATTTTTTTATATAGTAGCGGTTTGGAACCCTTTTCTCGTCTAAAGCTGTTTCGTTTAGGCGTACGTGCTTTTGAAGAAGGAAAAAACGGGATGGGAGTACAGCCACGGCTTGAGTCATGCGCTTCATTTTGAAACGTCTTTTTCCCTGTTCTTTCCGCGTGTAAGCTCGGAGACAAAATACAATTTAAGGTATTGTATTTATCTAAAGAGAGGGGAGGAAAGAGTGGATGCCTATCTCTCAGGGACAGGAAATTCACGTAAAAGCGGGAGGAATGCAGTTTCTTTATACCTCCACAAAAGGAGGAATCAACCGGTCTCGGCATTGTATATTGTGACGGAGTTCCGCTGGGATTTGGATATTATCGGAATGAGAAAACTACGCAATCTTTTATCCTAAAGGACTTCGTTATCGCAGTTAAAGAGAAAAGGCAGAAGAAAAACTTTTAAAAAGCGTATCTTAAAAGTAGCTTAAAAATCTCTTGAACTCAACTATTCAATCGTTTAAAATGTTAAGGATTATGCGTTGAACCATAGGTAGAAATGGAGGAGGAAGATGAACGAGCATAGTTCGAAGGCAAGAAGTCGTATTGAGGCATTGCTGGACGTACAGAGCTTTTGTAGAACTGGGTGCTTTGAGTCAGAAGTCGCAGTACGGACTTTGTCAGAGAAGAAGGGAAAGCGGAGACGGATGGCGTTATCTGCGGTTATGGAAGTATTTCAGGTAAAACCGGTCTATATTTATGCGGAAGACAGGAGATTTTGTCCGGTTCAATGGGAGAGATGCACGGAAGAAAGATTGCCCGTCTTTATGATATGGCGATGAAAATGGGAGCGCCGGTTGTGGAACTCCTGGATTCCAGCGGAATTCGATTGGAAGAAGCAACGGATGCACTCTATGCCCTTTCCAAGATTTATAAAAAGCAAAGGCAAAGGGACTGATTCCCTTTACTCGATTGTATTCGGGCAGGTTGGCGGTGGAATGGCAGTGTTATCCGCCTTATCCGACTTCCGTTTCCAGGAAAAGGAAGAGGGAAGACTTTTCATCAATGCACCGGATGCGGTAAAGGGCAATAAGGACGATTCTTTCTGCAAGAGGGAAGCACAGGAAGAAGCTGGTAACGTTGACTTCTCCGGGACGGAGGAAGAAATTTTTCCGAAGTACAAAAAGCTTTCCGTTTTCTTCCTGCAAACAATGAAGATGCCGCATTTTCGGAAGAAGTGGAAGATAATTTGAATCGTGCGGTAGACGGCTTTTGAGTCTTTGAAGGCAAGAGAGTCTCTTACTGTACTTTCCGATCAGGGAGAAATTTTTGAAATGGCGAGAGGCTATGGCGAGGAAGCTGTTACCGCCTTTCTGCATCTGAACGGACAGACTGTAGGGGGAATTGCGACGAATGGAGGAGCGCTGCATTGGAAAGGTGTCGAGAAAATGAATCGTTTTCTTCGCTTCTGTAATAGCTATTCCTTGCCGGTGTTTCTCCTCTGTGATGTATCCGGATTCGAGAATTGCTTATGTAACGAAAAACACATGGCGAAGGCTATGGCGGAATTCCTTTCTCTCTATGGCAATTCTTCCGTTCACTAGTCACTGTAGTGAAGAAAGCCATCGGTTCCCTTGCTGCGTGTCTGGGAAGTAAAGGCATGGGGCGGATTTGGTTTTTGCTTATCCTGCGTCGGAGATTTCCCTTATGGAGGAGGCGTTGGCTATGCAAATCCTTTATCCGGAGGCTTCTTTTGGAAGAGCGGAGGAAAAAGGAAAGAGTTTCTGCAGAGAAGGCTTCGGCGGGAAAGTGCTGCTGCCCGCGGATATATTGATGCGATTATTTTACCGGAAGAGACCAGACAGAGATTGATTTCCGCGTTTGATATGCTCTTTGGAAAAAGCGGATTTTGATTTTTCATAAAAAGTATGGAAGCATTTGAGTGGAGGAAGTATGAAGAAGCTAAAACATATCGTATTTCTCCTGACTGTTTTTCTCCTTTCCCTCTCTTTTCTCCTGTAAGAAGAAAGAAGTGGAAAGCACTCCGCTTACTGCTGAAGAAAAAGCAAAGTATCGAGGCCAACATCAGCAATTATTTTCAGCAGATTGAAGCAGCGAGCGATGAGGGACTGGAGGAGAGCATTGAGAGCGCTTATAAGGCGAAAGAAGAAGTTTTCTATAATGCTTTATCCAATTTTAAGAACAGCAGAAAAGACTTAGGTGCCTTTTAAAAGAGATAGAGAAAGTTGATGTACAGAAGAGGGAGACTATTTCCTGATTGATCTGTATGCGAAGTATGAAAAACGGGACTTGCTGTTTCACGTGAAGTTAAACAGCGATTATTCCGGCTTTAAAGAGATGAGCTTTAATCCGGTTTATACGCTTCCTGAGAAATTGCTTTCCGCTTTTCAAAACATGATTGTTGGGATGGGAACCGTTTTTCTGGTTCTGATTTTTCATTGCATGGATCATCAGTCTTTTTGCGCATGTCCATCGCTTTGAAGTGAAACGGGCGGAAGGAAGAAAGAGGCTCTTGCCCTTCGGAATAAAAAGAACGAAGAAGAGAAAAATAAGGGCGAGCCCGTTGTAACGAACAGTGTAGCAGCAGTTCCGGTTTTAGAAAAAGAAGAGGGCATTTCGGAGGAGCTCTTGTCTGTCATTCTTATGGCGGCAGTAAAAGCCTATGAGGAAGAGGAAGCAGGGGCGAAGAATCCGTTTTCTGCATCACGAACTTTGGATAATGGTTTGTTTGTACGTTCAATTCGTAGAGGAGTAGAGGACTAAGATGAAAGAATATACAATTACGGTAAATGGTGTTTCTTATGATGTAACAGTCGATGAAAAAGGAAGCGGTTCCGTGCAGAATTTCCGCCCGGTACAAAAGGGAAGTCCGGTACAGAAAAAGAAGAGAAAAAGGATGCGACTCCTGTGAAGGGAAGTATTCCGGTAACGGCACCGATGCCGGGAAAGATTCTTGCCATCAAGGTAAAAGAGGGAGATCGCAGTGCATAGCGGAGATGTCCTTCTTGTACTCGAAGCGATGAAGATGGAAAATGACATTGTGGCGCCGAAAGACGGTACGGTAGTCGGTATCCATACGAAAGTGGGAGACAGTGTGAGAGCGCGCAACTTTTGATTGGACTTGACGAATAGGTAGGAGGATTCAGATGAATATAGTAGAGACCTTTTTAAATCTACTAGAACAAACTGCATTCTTCAGCCTGAGCTATGGCAATTATTTGATGATTCTGGTTGCTCTGGTATTCCTTTATTTAGGAATTGCAAAAGGCTTTGAGCCATTACTGATGGTCCCTATTGCCTTTGGAATGCTTTTTGGTCAATATATATCCGGATATCATGCTGAGTCCGGAGAATTCGATAAACGGTACGGGAGGCTTGCTCTGGTATTTCTTTAGAATGGATGAATGACGATTTTGCCTTCCTTGATTTTTGGGTGTCGGCGCACAAACGGATTTTTCTCCTTTGATTGCGAATCCAATCAGTTTTCTTATGGGCGCTGCTGCCCAATTCGGGATTTATGCGGCGTATTTCTTCGCTATTTTTATGGGATTCAATGGAGCGGCGGCAGCTGCGATATCCATCATCGGAGGAGCGGATGGACCGACATCCATTTTTCTCTGTAATAAACTGGGACAGACTGCATTGCTTGGCCCCCATCGCTGTAGCGGGCCTACAGTTATATGTCTCTGGTGCCGATTATTCAACCGCCCATTATGCGCGCACTGACCACGAAAGAGGAAAGAATGTGCAGAATGGAGCAGTTACGTCCGGTTTCCAAGTTGGAGAAGATATTGTTTCGATTGTGGTCACCATAGTGGTTTGCCTGCTCTTACCGACGACCGCTCCGCTTGTGGGCATGCTTATGCTGGGGAATCTGTTTAAAGAGTCCGGTGTAGTAAGACAGCTTACGGAGACCGCAGCCAATGCAATGATGTATATCGTCGTTATTTTATTGGGAACCTCCGTTGGAGCCACGACTTCCGCGGAAGCTTTTCTGAATGTAAACACCTTGAAGATTGTTTTCTAGGGTTTGATCGCTTTTTGCCTTCGGTACGGCGGCAGGCGTATTACTGGGAAAACTGATGTATTATTTATCCGGTAAAAATCAATCCTCTTATCGGTTCGGCAGGGGTGTCGGCTGTTCCGATGGCTGCCCGGGTTTCGCAGAAAGTTGGTGCAGAGTCCGATCCGACGAACTTTTTACTGATGCATGCAATGGGACCGAATGTTGCCGGTGTCATCAGGGACAGCGGTAGCGGCAGGGTATTTATGGCTGTATTTGGAGTGAAATAGAAAGGGGAGTTTATGGCTAGAGTAAAAATCACGGAGACCGTGTTAAGGGATGCCCATCAATCTTTGATTGCAACCAGAATGCCGGGGAGAGTTGATGGAGCCGATTCTGGATACCATGGATCAGGTGGGGTATCACGCAGTGGAGTGTTGGGGCGGTGCAACATTTGATGCTTGTCTTCGTTTCCTGAAAGAGGATCCGTGGGAACGTTTAAGGATGTTTAAGAGACATTTCAAGAACACAAAAATTGCAGATGCTTTTTCGTGGGCAGAATATTCTCGGATACAACCATTACGCGGATGATGTAGTGGAGTACTTTGTGGAGAAGTCCATTGCAAACGGAATTGATGTTATTCGAATATTTGACTGTTTAAATGATATCCGTAATCTGGAAACTTCGTGAAAGCCTGTAAAAAGAAGGCGGACATGCACAGATTGCGCTTTTGCTATACCTTAGGAGATGCGTACACTCTGGAGTATTGGGAAAAATCTTGCGCGTGATGTGGAAAGCCTGGGTGCGGATTCGCTCTGCATAAAGGATATGGCAGGACTTCTTCTTCCCGGAAAAAGCTACAGAATTAGTCGGCGCTTTGAAGAAGGGAAACGAAACTGCCGATAGAGATGCATACCCACTATACAACGGGAATGGCTTCCATGACTTATTTAAAGGCAATTGAAGCCGGTGCGGATATCATCGATACGGCATCCACTCCTTTTTCCATAGGGAACTTCACAGCCTTCTACGGATGTTATGGTTGCTGCTTTACAAGGGACGGAATATGATACGGGTCTGAATCTCGACAAGTTGATTGCGATTTCCAACTATTTTCAGCCGTACAGAGAGGAGTGCATTAAGTCAGGACTCCTTTCCACAAAAGTTCTCGGCGTAGATGTTAAGGCACTGAAATATCAGGTACCGGGAGGGATGTTGTCCAACCTGATTTCTCAGCTTCATCAGGCCGGAAAAAGACGATAAATTGCAGGAAGTTTTGGAAGAAGTACCGCGTGAGAAAGGATTTCGGAGAACCGCCTCTTGTTACGCCGTCTTCGCAGATTGTCGGAACACAGGCTGTTATGAATGTAATTAGCGGAGAACGATATAAGATGGTTCCGAAGGAATCCTACAAGCTTGTTGCGGGTGAGTTCGGAAAGACGGTGAAGCCGATGAATCCGGATGTGGTGGAGAAGATTCTCAAAGGAGAGAAGCAGATGACCGACCGCCCGGCAGATCATATCGCTCCCTCAGCTTCAGAAATTTGAAGAGGAAGCAAAGGAATGGGTTAGGCAGCCGGAAGATGTACTGTCTTATGCGCTTTTTCCCGCAAGTGGCAAAGGATTACTTTGCCTACCGTGATGCGCAAAGAACCGGCGTTTCTCTGAAGGATGCGGATAAAGTGAATAAAGCATACCCTGTATAAAAATAAGGAAGAACTTTACTTTTATCTGAATTCTTTTCTATATCCATTGACGGTAGGACGTAAAAATTAAACTGAATGCGATTTTTCGTCGATGAATTAAATATAGTTTTGTATTTTGTTCTCGAGATTTCAAGGATGAGGAGAGTTTATGCATAGACGTTTAATTTCCACTTTGTTTTTGCTTTGTCTTGTTTTCTTGTGCCAGGGACGGCTTTTGCAGGAGAAAAGACAGCTGTAATTAAAGGAAGCATTGTCAATGTTCGTACGGAATCGAATGCAAAGAGTAAGAAATTGACGAACCTTTCCAATACGGAAGTGACAGTCTCGGATCCGGTGAAAAATGAAAGCGGTGAGTCGTGGTATCCGGTAAAGACAGCACAGGGTACAGGATATGTGCGTGCGGATTTTATTAAGTTTCCGGTGCAGTATCAGAGAGAGGAAAGTTTTGAAAACAGTTTAAACCAGCAGGGGTTCCCTGAATCGTACAAGCAGGGGCTTCGTGCGCTTCATGCTGAGTTTCCTAATTGGCAGTTTTCGGGGATTTAAGACCAATCTGGATTGGAACACGGTATTGGATGGAGAGATGGAAGGAACCGGCAGTTTAGTCGATAAAAATGCCATCTCTTCATGGAAGTCCACGGATAATGGAAAGTATGACTGGAATACAGGAACTTGGCCTGGATTTGACGGACCAAGCTGGGTAGGTGCTTCCAGAGCCCTCACGGCCTATTACATGGATCCCAGAAATTTCTTTTGACGAGTCCTATGTTTTTCAGTTTTTAGTCCATAATTACAATCCCGAAGAACAAAAATGCGGAAGGCTTGAATGCCATTCTGAAAGGAAGTTTTCATGGCGGGCACAGGAGGAGACAGCAGCGCATCTACAAATGCGCAATCCGCCGGAAACGATGCGATAGTAAGCAGTACCGTTTCTTCTACGGAAGAGATGGGAGATTGTCTCCGCATTGGGACCGGGAGAGAAGGTCTCCGCTTCGGATAACGGTCAGGGAAAGCACGACACGGAGTGCGAACGGAATAGATTATAGCGGTATTCTGCTTCGTGCTGCCGAGGGCAACAAAAGCAGAATCCTTATGTTTTGGCGGCTATGATTTTACAGGAGCAGGGAAAGGGCACCAGCGGTTCCATTTCAGGTGCATCCGGATTATACAATTACTTTAACGTCGGAGCTTACGCCGCCAACGGAATGGGTGCTGTTGAACGGGGTATTTGGTATGCTGGGCAGAGCGGAAGTTATGGCAGACCATGGAATTCTCCCGAAAAAGTCTATTCAGGGCGGAGCGCAGTTTTTGCGGAAAAATTATCTGAATGCGGGACAGAATACCTTTTTATTTAAAGAAGTGGAATGTCCAGGGATCGAATTTATATAAACATCAGTATATGACGAATGTGCAGGGGGCTGCGGAGGAAGGCGCAAAACTTTCCAAAGCGTATACTGCAGAAATGAAGAAAAAGACGTTAAGCTTTTCGATTCCGATATATGAGAATATGCCGGAAAAAGAGAGCCGTTATACCGACGGGTACAGGAAGTCCAAATAATCGCTTGTCTTCGCTTACTGTATCAGGGTATACTTTGAGTACCGCTTTTAACGGTGGAAACCAGAACTATTCTCTTACGATTCCGAAAGGAACGAAGTCCATTACCATAGCTGCGACAGCTGTAGACGGCAAAGCCAAGGTTTCCGGAGCGGGAGTACAGAGTATTGAAGGAAAAAGAGTGTTGTGCTTTCCGTGAAAGCGGAGAACGGCGATGAGAGAAATTACAATATCAAGTTGAATTTTTAGTGATACGGCGAGTCAGACTGCAACGCAAAGTGGAGAGAAAGCGGTGTGGGCATTGTAGAAGTTGGAAAGGGACCTTTATCCTAGAGGAGAAAGTGTATATGGGAAAACATTTTAAATATCTTATTTTCAGTCTTCTTTTTGGGGCTCATCTATTCTATTTCCGTTTTGCGGCGGACGGTCAACTCAGTTTTTCCGACCCCAGCGGGAATGTCGGAGAGAATATCACACTGAATATGAAGTTGCGTTCGGATGTTGCGCTGTCTCGTGCGGATGTTACCCTTCGTTATGACAGTAATGCACTACAGTTTGTATCCGGAACGGATGCGGACGGGGGCGCCGGTACGGTTCGTGTGCATGGTGCAGGTACACAGGGAGAAAAACAACAGCCTTGTATATACTTTACAGTTCAAGGCTTTATCCGCAGGAAGTTTTACCATCAGTGTGGAGAAGCAGGAAGTCTATTCCCAGGATGAATCTCTTCTGAATTTAACGCATGTCGGTTCTTCGAAGGTCACCATCTCTGGGGGAGAAACAACTGCGGAAAGCAGCGCGAGTTCCGAAAAGCGAAAGTTCTACAGCGGAAAGCGGCGGACAAGATAAAGAAACCGTGAATGAAGGGTAAAAGCTTACTGCAAAAAGATAAGAGTATTACCATCATGAACCCGGGAGCGGATGAAGATTCCGGAAGGTTTCCTGGAAAGTACGATTGATGTAGACGGGCATCAAGTCAAGGGATGGGTCTGGAAAGCCGAGTCGGATCATCAGTACATCATTTTGTATGGTATGAACGATGCAGGGAGACTTGAGTTTTTATCGCTATGACTTGAAAGAGAAGACCATTCAACGTTATTTTCAGGATCCTTTGAAGAAGAGCAGAAAAAGAATGCGGAGAGTTATCCGGCTTTACTTGCGAAATACGATAAATTGGTAGGAAAGTATAATTTGCAGTTTATTTTGTCCTGTGTTTTCGGTTTTTCCACTCTGCTTCTACTTGTCGGACTGAGCTTTCTTTGGAAGGAGAAGGGGCGTTTAAAGAGAATTATTGCCTTCCAGAAGGACGGATTTAGTGCGCGGGAGCTTCGACCCAGTGTGGAGGAGTTTTTCGACAGGAGAGGGATTTGAAGCGTCCAAGGAGAGAGCGGACGAAGACAAAGAAGAACAGACAAAGATGATTCCTTCTTTACAGCACGATTTTTGTGGTGAGTGATTTAGAGGAAGATGACTTGGGCGCAACGAGAAGCATTTCCTAAAAGTAGAGACGGAAAAGAAGAGATAGGGGAGGATAAGGAAGCAAAAGGTATCCTCCGAGAAGCTCCCGGAAAAAGGCAGCCGAGAAAGAAGAGGGGCTTGATAAAGAAGAAAAAGAAGTAGAATTGGAAATTGAAGATTTGTAATACAGGATAAGTGGGAGCGGGTAAAAAGGCAATGCAGTAAATCTCGAGACGGAAGCATACGAGAAACGGCGGTCTTTTTCACTGCTCTTTTATAATCTGTTTACTTATTGTTCAAATAAAATTCGTATCTTTGTGCTTTACTGGTGTATAATGAGCTGTAATGGGTAAGGCTGCTTTAAAATTAGAGTAGAAGGATAAGGTGATTGGATGAATCAATTTACAATACAGGCGCAAAGGGCTTTGCAACTTGCTATCGAACTTGCAGAGGAGTGCCATCATCAATATATCGGTACGGAACATATTCTGCTGGGATTGGTACGAGAGGGGACTGCCGTTGCAGGAAAAGTACTGAAAGCGAACAATGTGACGGAAGATAAAATCATGGAAATGATTGCAAAGTTTATCAGTACGGACGGAAAGCTCTCTGTTGCGGACCCCAGCGGATATACGCCTTCAGCGAAAAAGAGTACTGGAGCAGGCGATGCAGGAATCCAAAAGAAAGCGGATCTCGTCTGGTGGGAACGGAGCATCTTTCTTCTTGCCATCTTAAAAAGATGGAAACTGTGTTGCGTCGAGAATCATTACGACTCTGGGGGCTTCTACCCAGAAGATTTATTCTCAGTTGAATTCGCGCTATGGGAAGAGACCAGTTTAGTAGAGAAAGCGGATAAAGAAAGAAGCGGACGGGTTTCGCAGACACCGACGCTGGATCAGCTTTTCCAGAGATTTAACCGCCCTTGCGAGAGAAGGGAAGCTCGATCCGGTGGTCGGAAGAACGGGAAATTATGCGCATGATCCAGATTCTTTCTCGTAGAACAAAGAACAATCCCTGTCTTGTGGGAGAGCCCGAGTAGGAAAAACTGCCGTGGTAGAAGGACTTGCAGGAACCGTATTGTGGCAAACAATGTTCCAGAAGTGATTGAGAATAAGCGTCTTCTCACCCTGGATCTTTCTGCGATGGTTGCCGGTCTCGAAATACAGAGGAGAGTTTGAAGAGTGGATCAAACGGGTTATTGCGGAAGCGGGAGCCGATGGGGAAGTGCTTCTGTTTATTGATGAGATTCATACGATTATCGGTGCCGGCGGAGCGGAAGGCGCGTTAGATGCTGCCAATATTTTAAAAACCTGCACTGGCAAGGGGAGAACTTCAAATTATAGGAGCGACCACACTGGAAGAGTACAGGAAACATATTGAGAAAGACGCAGCACTGGAAAGACGTTTCCAACCCATTACCGTGGAAGAACCTTCGGAAGAAGAGAGCATCGCTATTTTACGCGGAATCAAAGAGAAATATGAAGAGCATCATAAAGTGCGGATTGATGACGAAGCCATTTTTGGCGGCGGTTAAGTTGAGTGCCCGTTATATTAATGACCGCTATCTTCCGGATAAAGCCATTGATTTGATTGATGAAGCCTCTTCAAGCTCCGGATAACCCATAGTGGAGAACCGAAGACCATAAAAAGGTTGCGAGAGCAGCTTCTTCTTTTTAGAGGAGAAAAGGGAAGATTGTATCCGCAAGGAAGATTTCGAAGCAGCGTCGCTCATCAAGAAGAAACAGGAACAGAAGAAGAAAAATTGGATAAAGTACTGGAAGAGTGGAAGCAAGACAAGGAAGAGAACCAACTTCATGTAACGGAGAGCGACATTGCCCTCATCGTTTCCGATTGGACACGGATTCCTGCAGAAAAAGTTGAGTGAGTCGGAAAGTGAGAAGCTGAAGAAGCTGGAGCAAATGCTTCATGCACGTGTCATCGGGCAGGATGAGGTAGTACATGCTGTTGCGCAGGCAATTAAGAGAGGCAGAGTGGGACTGAAAGACCCTGAAACGCCCGATTGGATCCCTCTATGTTCCTGGGACCGACAGGAGTGGGCAAGACAGAACTTTCCAAGGCTTTGGCGGAAGTGGTCTTGGTTCCGAGCAGAATTTGATTCATGGATATGTCGGAGTATATGGAAAAATACAGTGTCTCCAAGATGATCGGTTCGCCTCCCGGTTATGTAGGGCTATGATGAGGGGGACAGTTGTCTGAAAAGTAAGACGGAATCCTTATTCCGTGATTCTTTTTGATGAGATTGAGAAAGCACATCCGGATGTCCTGAACATTCTTTTACAGGTTTTAGATGACGGGCATATTACGGATTCACAGGGACGAAAGGTTTCTTTTAAGAACACGATTATCATCATGACTTCGAATGTTGGTGCAGAGCAGATTGTCAGTCCGAAGAAACTTGGCTTTGATTCTTCCGTGGATCAGCGGGATAGAGACTATACGTATATGAAGACGAAGGTACTGGAAGAGTTGAAGCGTCTGTTTAAGCCGGAGTTCTTGAATCGTATTGATGAAATTATTGTTTTCCGTCCCATCAGTAAGGAAAATATGGCGCAGATTCTGGAAATCATGCTGAAGAATTTGTATCAAAGAGCGAAGGGGGAAATGAATCTCGGAATCAGTCTGGACAAGAAGGCGAAGTCTTTCTTAATTGAGAAAGGCTATGATCCCAAATTCGGTGCACGTCCTTTGAAGAGGACGATTCAGACGGAGGTGGAGGATATTCTTTCAGAAGCGATTCTGGAAGGGGAAGTTCACCCCGGGGAAAAGGTCAATCTACGAGTGGATAAAAGTGGAGAAGCACTGCGGGCAGCTGTTCGAAGATAAGGATAGACGGGAAAGAGGAAAAATGGCTAAAAATCTGAATCATTTTTCTGCAAAGAATGTGGATATGAGACGATAAAATGGCTTGGACAATGTCCTTCCTGTAAAAGGTGGAACACGATTGTGAAGCGCCGAAAGCGGAACAGGAGAAGAGCAGGGCATTTTCCAGAGTGTCCAATGGAGTAAAAGCGGAAGCCAGAAAAATTAAAGGATATCGAACTTGCAGAAGAAGACAGAATGAAAACGGGATTTAGCGAGTTGGACAGAGTTCTTGGCGGAGGCATTGTGAAAGGTTCTCTTCTGCTTCTCTGCGGTGATCCAGGGAATAGGAAAAATCCACTATTTTTCTTTCCCTCAGTCTCTATCTGGGAAGTACGGGAAAAAGAGTGCTCTATGTTTCCGGAGAGGAATCTTTAAAAGCAGATTAAGCTTCGTGCAGAGAGGATGATGAGAAAAGAAGGGGATGTCTTTCTTCCGAAACCAATGTAGAAAATATTGCAGACACGATTCGGGAACTGCAAGCGGAATTCTTGTGATTGATTCCATCCAGACTATGTTTCTCGATGGCATTCCTTCTTCTCCCGGATCGGTCAGTCAGGTTCGAGAATGTACGGCATTTTTACTGCGTCTTGCAAAAAGAAAACGGTATTGCCGTGGGGGATTGTCGGGCATGTGACGAAAGACGGCAATGTTGCCGGACCGAAGATTCTGGAACACATGGTGGATGCTGTATTGTATTTTGAAGGAGAAAGAAATACGGAGCTCCGTATTTTATATGGGCAGAAAATCGTTTTGGTTCAACGAATGAAATTGCCGTCTTCAGAATGGAGGCGGAAGGTTTAGAGGAAGTCAAGAATCCGTCCGAGTTTTACTGTCCGGAAGAGCATTGTCCTCACCGGGGTCTGTTGTTTCTTCTGCCATGGAAGGAACAAGACCCCTTTTGATGGAGATTCAGGGACTTCTTTGTACCGACCAGTTTCGGTATTCCGAGACGGACAGCAAACGGGATGGATTATAATCGTTTAAATATGCTTCTTGCCGTAATGGAAAGAAGTTTGGGAATCAGTTGTTCGAAGTACGACGCTATATAAACATAACGGGAGGAATGCGCATTTCCGAGCCGGCAATAGACTTGGCAATCATCCTCTCTTTACTTTCCAGCTACCGGAATCTTCCCGTTTCGGAAGATATTATGGTGTTTGGAGAGGTGGGGCTCTCCAGCGAAGTTCAGTGCGTAAGACAGGGAAAACAGCGGATAGAAGAGGCGAAACGCTTAGGTTTTCATCACATTATTCTGCCGGCCTATCATCTTCCAAAAGAGCAGTATGATAGCAGCGGGATTCATTTAATTCCGTAAAAACATAAGGGAAGCGTTGACAATCTTTAAAAAGCTAGAGTAGAATAACGACGTTGTTTTTGACGTAGGGGATTAGTTCAAGGGTAGAGCAACGGTCTCCAAAACCGCCGATGGGGGTTCGAATCCCTCATCCCTGTTATAAGAGAACCTTAGGAAGATAGCCTATAACGGCTTGAAAACCCTAAGGCTTTTTTGTTTCTTTTTTTACTTTTTTCCTTCTTCCATTCTAATGGTAGAATGGAAGAGTTTTATGGAGGAAAAATATGAAGATGAATTGGAAAGAAGATGGAAAACGTCTTATTGGGGTTCTTGCAGGCGGTTTTCTCATGGCGTTAAATTTAAAGACCTTTGTTTCCGCTGGAGGACTTCTACCGAGGAGCCAACGGACTGACCATACTTTTGCAGAGAATCGCCTTGAATTATTTTAATATTGCGATTCCTTTTTCGTTTTTTTAAATATCACGATTAATCTCATTCCGATTTATATATGGCTTTTCGTTTTATAGGAAAGAAGTTTACCTTCCTTTCTCTGGTTAGCGATTCTGGTTTACCGGATACGGATATGCTGTATATTCAGGCAATTACCTCCGATATGCTTCTTATCGCGATTTTTTGGCGGTATTATGAATGCCATTGCCATTACCTTGTGCCTGCGGGTGGATGCCACTTCAGGGGGAAACCGATTTTTATTGCCATTTTCTTATCGGAAAAGAAAGGCGTTGATACCTGGTTTCTTATATTCTACTTTAATGCGGCAATATTATTGATGGACGGCTACCTTTTCGGATGGGACAAGGCGTTATACTCGATTATTTTTCAGTATGTTTCTACACAGACCCCTGTCTTTTTGTTTACAAGTATTATCAGAAGATGACCTTTTTATCATTACAGATTATCCGCATGAGATTTCATCAGGGATTCATGATGTTTGTCACCACGGAGCCACGATTTTTGAAGGCGGAAGGAGCGTATGGGCATGAGGAGAAATATCTGGTTTACTCCGTCGTCTCCTCTGTGGATGCGAAGAAAGTAAAGATGAAAATTAGGACATCGATCCCAAGGCCTTTATTAATACTGTGCATTCGAAAGATATCATGGGAAGATTTTATATGAAACCGAAGGATTGATCTCTGTATAGGAGGCGTATGAGTAAGTATAAGAATATAGACTTGGACGGAACGATACTTGATTCCGGACCAGGGGCATTATGAAGTCAGTGCAATATGCGTTGGACCATTTTTCTCTCTATCATCAGCCGAAAAGAAAAGCTGAGACGGTTTATCAGGCCAGCCCTTACGGATTCTTTTTATGACGGTTTACGGATTTAGTAAGGAAGAAGCGGAAGAAGCCTTATCCTATTACAGAGAATACTATCCGAGTAAAGGGATTTATGATGCCGTGCTGTACCCCGGGATGAAGGACTGTATCAAAACTTTGGCGGAGGAGGGAAAAGAATATTGTACTTCTTACTGCGAAAACCCATCGTATTTTGCAAGGCAGATTCTGACCATTTTCAGAGTGCCCCCTATTTTTCCTGCAAATCGGAACAGATTTGAATGAAAGAGATTCCAGTAAAGCGCATCTTATTGAGAAGCTCTCACGGGAAGGAGACCTGAACAGGGGAAGATTGTCTGATGGTGGGCGACACAAAAATATGATATTATAGCGGCGAAAGAAGTCAGTCTGGATTCCGTGGCTGCCTTATATGGCTACGGACTTCTTGCGGAAATTCAGGATGCGGACTATAGAATTGAAAAACCGTTGGATTTACTGTCTATAATATAGGAATAAAACAGATTGCATGAACCGAAAAGCGGACAGTATAGACAAGAAAGGAAAGAGGGATGAAGAAAAGATTTGCTTTGATTTTATGTGCTCTCGTGCTTTGCCTCGGTTTATCCTCCTGCGGTGGGGCGAAAGCGAGAAAGAAGAAAAAGCAGTGCTGTAGCTTCTACGGAAGCCGCTAAAGAGACAGTGAAAGCGGAAGAAAAGACTAGTTCTGAAGAGACGAAGGAAGAGACAGGGGCGGAGATAAAAATCGGTTCACTGAAAAGGGGCCGACAACCATCGGGCTTTTTGCATCTGATGGAAAAGACGGAAAAAGGAAAAACTGCCCTATAATTTCCAGATGGAAGCGACACCGGATGCTCTTCTGCCGGAATTCGTTTCCGGGAAAGTGGATATAGCTGCGGTTCCTGCCAATATGGCAGCCGTACTTTATCAGAAATTGGATAAGGATGTTCTTGTTTTGAATATCAATACTTTAGGCGTTTTATATGGTGTTAGCGGAAATGCAGAGGTTCATGGATTTCAGGACATTGCAGGGAAAACGGTTTATAGTACCGGGCAGGGAGCAAGCCCGGAGTATTTATTGAATGCACTCTTACAAGCGAACAATCTATCTGCAGATATTTCTTTTTACGGAGCCGACCGAGATTGCGTGCGAAACTGAAGGAGGATCCGAATGCCGTTGCCATTCTTCCGGAACCCTTTGCTACTGCGACCCTTAGTGCAAAATACGGCATTGAAAGAAAAATTCTCCTTAACGGAAGAGTGGAATAAGTTATATATGGTACGGATTTGCTGACGGCGGTTACTGTTGTAAGAAAGTCTTTCTATGATGTCCACAAAGAGGAAGTCCGTGCGTTTTTAGAGGAAGAAAAAGAGTATAGAAGAAGTTGCTAAAGATCCGGAGGAGACAGCGCGTCTTTTGCGTGGAAAAAGGAATCAGTGCAGAAGGAAGAACTTGCAAAGAAAGCCATTCCATGTCCTGTAATGTTGCTTTCGTGGATGGAGAGGCAATGAAAAAGGATTTGCAGAAATATTTTTGAAGTCTTGTTTGAAGCGAATCCGAGTCTTTGGGAGGAGCACTTCCGGGAGAGGATTTCTATTCTTCATTGTGACGAAGCCCGGAAAAGATGATGAAAGTGAGCGTATGAAGAGATTCGTAAAGGGAATCGGCATATTGTGTGTGGTAGTTTTGGGAATTGTCTGCCATTTTGTAGACAATTCCTTTATTTTAGTGGGACCGGTAGATTCTTTACGGCATCTTATTCTTTTGATGACAGAAGCGGACTTTTTAAAAAACGGTTCTTTTTACCACTGCTCGAATTCTTTTTTCTGCTTATATTTCTGCCCTTTTCCTTGCGTCTCTTTTATCGTACGAGCACCCTGTTTTTAGCCGAATTCCTTAAGCCGCCTCTTTTTCTTCTTCGGAGTCTTCCGGTTGCGAGTTTCGTGATTATTTTACTTTTCTTTATCGGTAGAGAGAGTTTGTCTTTTTATCGCTTTTTGGATGGCATTTCCCATCTTTTTATTTTAATCTTTTGAGGGACTGTTTGGCGTGGACAGAAGCTTCTTGAGATGAGCGAAGTCTTTCATTTTTCTTTCTGGAAGAGATTGCGCTATCTCTTCCTTCCGGGAATCTATTCCGAATTGCTGAGTGCGGCTAAACTTGCTATGGGACTTTGTTGGAAAAAGCGGTATTGCTGCGGAACTGATTGGACAGGTGAAAGGCAGAATAGGGTACCAATTGATGGATGCCAAGGTGAGTTTGTCTATGGGAGACGTCTTTGCATGGAGTCTTGTGATGATTTTCCTATCCAAAATATTTGAATGCCTCGTGCTATTTCTTTTAGAAAGAGGAATCGAAGGAGTGCAGGACATGATACTGCGTATAGAAAACGGAAGTAAACGGTTCGGGGAGAACGATTTATTTGATTGTTTTTCTTGTACTTTCGACTCTCCAAGCATTCCTTTTATCGTGTAACGGGGGATTCCGGGAGAGGAAAAACAACCTTGCTTCGCATTCTCTCGTCTTTAGAGAAATTAGACAGGGGGAAGTAGAATGGATTCTGGTGAAGCGGCAAGAGGAGGAGAACAGCCTCGAGTATCCTGGATGTTTCAGGAAAATAGATTACTGAAGGATTAAGCAGCATAAAAGAATCTTGCCTGATTCCTTCGCGCTATTCTTTTCGAAGAGAAAAAGAATTTTTGCTTTTTAGTCGGACTGGAGAACCTGATAAACCTGTTTCCGCCTATTCCGGGGAATGAAGAGAAGCTTTCCTTCGCGCCTTGATTTTTGATTTTTCTTCTTCTTCTGGATGAACCTTACGGAATTGACCATGAAAAATAGAGTGAAAATGGAAGAATTTCTTCTTTCTCATTGGAAAAAGACCGCTTATTTTGTCAGTCATGAAGACCCCATTCTGTGGAAAAACTACTAGTGTTCTTAAGTTATAGCTGCCATAATTAGAAAATTCTTGACAGTGAAAAAATCTCTATGGGATAATCGAGAAAATTTTTCAGAAGGAGAAAGCGATGAACAGTCTCATTACATTTGCAGTCATTATGATTCTCGTGGGCATTATTGTCACAGACAGTAATGATTGTTTGTGTAACGCCTTTATGGAAAAGATAAAGACAAGAGTTTTTCAGCCTTAGCAGCGTTACGCTGTAAGGCTTTTCTCATGAAGAGGAGTTTTCGAGATGAAGTTAAAGGGAGCGAGAATCTTAATGGAAGGAATTGATCTCGGCAGGGCGTGGATACCGTTTTCGGTTATCCGGGCGGTGCTGTACTCAATATCTACGACGAGTTGTACCAGTGCAGAGATCGCATTCATCACGTGCTTACAGCGCATGAGCAGGGCGCTGCCCATGCAGCCGACGGTTATGCCAGAGCAAGCGGGAAAGTCGGGGTGGTTATCGCGACATCCGGTCCGGGGCAACCAATCTGGTGACCGGAATGTAACATGCTTATCTGGATTCGGTTCCTCTTTGTTGCGATTACCGGGAATGTTGCAACGGAAGCGTTGGGGCGAGACAGTTTTCAGGAAGTGGATATTGTTTCCATTACCCAGCCTGTAGTAAAGCATAACTTCATGGTGAAAGAAGTTTCCGAACTGGAACAAACCATTAAAGAGGCCTTTTTGATTGCCAGTACAGGAAGAAAAGGGCCTGTCTTGATTGATATTCCGAAAGACGTGCAGGTGGCGGAGTGTGAGTATGGTGTTGCGGTTCTTCCGAAGATGCCGGAAAAAGCGGTTCTCTCGTATGATGAAGAAGGCGTAGTTAAGCTTCTGAATCAAGCGAAAAAACCTTTTATCTATGCCGGAGGCGGGGTAGCAGCCTGTCACGGGGAGGAACTCCTCCATGCCCTTAGTGAGAAGCTGGATGCACTGGTGGCACTCAGCCTCGATGGGACGGACTGTTTTTCCCGATTCTCCCTGCTTTAAGCCTGGGCTGGTCGGATGCACGAAGTTATCAGGCGGCGAAGGTGCAGGCGGAATGTGATGTACTTTTTGGCTCTGGAAAGGTACTGATTCTCGGATAGAGCGACCGGAAAGATTTCCTCTATACGAAAAACTGTAAAGTGATTCACGTCGATATCGATAAGGCGGAACTGGGAAAGAATCTGTCTCCGGACTTTTCCGTACAGTCGGATGTGAAGAAGTGGATAAAAACATTTTGCCGAAGCTTGAGGAGAGAAAAATGCAGAATGGTGGAAGGAGATAGAGAGCTACCGGAGGGAAAGCGGAAAAGAACGCATTCCACCCGGAGAACATTCTGGAATGCCTTCGTCGATTTACGAAAGATGAGACTGTGGTTGCAGGACAGACGTCGGGCAGCATCAGATGTGGACGGCGCAGTACTATCGTTTTGAAAAACCGGATACTTTTCTGACATCGGGCGGCCTGGGCACCATGGGTTATGGACTCAGGGGCAGCGATTGGAGCATGCTTGCGAAAAATAAACAAGAAACGGTTTTAGTGAGTTCAGAAGGCTCTTTCGCTATGAATTGTAACGAACTGTGTACTGCAGTGAAAGAAAAACTTCCTTTGACTATTCTTCTTCTGGATAACCAGGTACTGGGAATGGTCAGACAATGGCAGACCGCCTTTTATGGGAAAAAGGTATTCTCAAACGGTCCTGGATAGAGGAACGGATTTCGTAAAATTAATAGAAGCCTACGGAGGAAGAGGATTTTCTATCCATAGCCTATCGAAATTGGAAAATGCCTTGGAAGCACGAAAGGAGATACACGGACCGGTGCTTCTGGACTGCCATATTGATAAAGATGAGATGGTAAGACCCATGATTCCACCAGGAAAATCCGTCAAAAGAAATTATCCTGTAGAGTAGAGACAGAAAGAAGAGCAAGATGGATGGGAAGGAGTGGAGATGAAGAAGTTTACGATTGATTTATTTGTCAACAATCGATTCGGCGTATTGAACCGAATAACCGGTTTATATTGTAAAAGAGGGTATAACATTGAGTCTATTCATGCCGGCCCAACGGAGATTCCGGGTTGCACGAAGATTGAAATCGTTTCCAGCGGAGATGAATATGAGAACACAGGTTATTTCCCAGTTGGAAAAGCTCTATGATGTGAGAAAAGTTGAGCTGATTTCGGAAGACGTTATGTGAAAATGGTATGGAGAGCGTACGGTTTATCGGCGTGTTTTAGTGGCTTGAAAGAAACCGGATGGCGTAGAATGCCGCAAGGCTTTACGATAGAGTTGGGGAGAGTATTCCTCGTGGACAGGAAAAAATAGGGATGCATTGAGAGAAACTCTGTTTTTTCCGCATTAGAGAAAAGGAGAGAAAAAATGGCTGTAATGTATTATGACAAGGACTGTGATCAATCCTTCTGAAGGGAAAGAAAGTAGCGGTAATCGGATACGGTTCGCAGGGACATGCGCATGCTCTGAACCTGAGAGACAGCGGTGTCGATGTCGTGGTTGGACTCTATGAAGGTTCAAAATCGGCTGCGAAGGCGAAAGAGGACGGATTTACCGTACTGAATACGAATGAAGCGACCAGAGTTTCCGATATCATCATGATTCTTGTCAATGATGAGAGACAGGCAAAGTTGTATAAGGATGAGATTGCGGCAAACCTTTCTGCCGGAAAGACGCTTGCCTTTGCACACGGTTTCAACATTCATTATCATGCCATTGTTCCGCCTGAGGATGTGAATGTAATCATGATTGCACCGAAGGGACCGGGACACACGGTTCGTTCCCAGTATGTAGACGGAAAGGGCGTGCCTTTGCCTCGTTGCCTGTAGAACAGGATCCTTCAGGAAACTCCATGGATATTGCCAAGGCTTATGCTGCCGCAATTGGCGGTGCCAGAGGCGGACTCCTGGAGACGACTTTCAAAGAGGAGACGGAAACCGATCTGTTTGGTGAGCAGGCGGTGCTTTGCAGCGGTGTTTGCGCTTTAATGGAAGCCGGTTTCAATACGCTTGTGGAAGCAGGATATAAGCCGGAAAAAATGCCTATTTTGAGTGTGTTCATGAAATGAAACTGATTGATTTGATTTTTCAATGCCGGATTTGAAGGGATGCGTTACTCCATCTCGGATACGGCAGAGTATGGAGACTACACCGCAGGCCCGAAGATTATCGGAGATGAGGTGAAGAAGGCGATGAAGAAGATTCTTTCCGATATTCAGGATGGAAGCTTTGCAAGGACTGGATTCTTGAAAATCAGGCTGGCAGACCGCATTTCCTGGCGATGAGAGAGGCACACCTGAACAATCTGGTTTCGGAGACCGGTAGAGATCTTCGAAATAAAATGGGATGGAAACAGGTGCAGGATTTGGATCAGGCGAGATAAAGAGTCGCACCGTTACAGAGACGGGTATAGTGAATCATAGAGTGCAAAATGAAGCGGGAAGAAGGGAAAAATGGAACTTACACTGGATAGAGTTTACCAGGCGGCTCATGTATTGAAGCCGGTAATCAATCGTACCGAGCTTGTTCATGCAACAAGAATTGATGCGGATTGTGATCTGTATTTAAAGACGGAAAATCTACAGAATACCGGCTCGTTCAAGATTCGAGGAGCTTATTTTAAAAATATCCACACTTTCAGAGGAAGAGAAGAAAAAGGAGTGGTGGCCTGTTCAGCAGGAAATCATGCACAGGGTGTAGCTCTAGCCGCAACAAAAAAAGCCGGTGCAAAAGTCTACTATTTTCCTTCCCGCGGTTGCCCTCTCTCGAAAGTTGAGGCGACAAGAAATTACGGCGCGGAAGTGCGGATGATTGACGGTGTCTATCGACGATGCGTATCTTGCTGCATTGGAGTATCAGAAAGAGAGCGGTGCGATTTTTATTCATCCTTTCTATGATATCGATGTTATGGCCGGTCAGGGAAACCATCGGCATGGAGATTATGGAGCAGCTGGAAGATGCGGATGCGGTTGTCGTACCGGTTGGCGGAGGCGGTTTGATTTCCGGTGTCTCTTTCGTCGTTAAAAAGCTGAATCCAAAGTGCAAAGTGTACGGTGTACAGGCACAGGGTGCTGCTTCGATGGTGCAGGCCGTAGCGGATAAGCAACTGGAGAGTTTGGAAGAAGTGCATACTTTTGCAGACGGTATTGCGGTGAAGTCTCCAGGAACTTGAGCTTTGAGATGGTAAGAGAATATGTGGATGAACTGGTTACGGTGAGTGATGATGAGATTGCGGCGGCAATACTCACCCTGATGGAAAAAGCAGAAGATTGTGTCGGAGGGCGCAGGAGCGGTATCGAGTTTGCCGCTGTGCTCACTACAAAGTTCCCGTGAAAGGGAAGAAAGTGGTTTGTATCATTTTCCGGCGGAAATATCGATGTGAATATTCTTTCCGCGTGATTAATCGGGGACTGATGAAAACAGGAAGAAAGGCATCTCTTTGTATTTCTCTTCTGGATAAGCCCGGACAATTGGAAGAAGTATCCCGTATCATTGCGGAGCTAGGGGCCAATGTTACAAAAAGTCGATCACAATCATGAATGTGGAAGATGCGGATATTAACGGTTGCAATCTGACTTTTACAGATAGAGACAAGAGATTTTCATCACATTGAGGAGATCAAGAAACGTTTCAGAGAAGAAGGATTCTCTTTAGTATAAGGAGGCGGGATGACAGAGTGCCGACGCGATTGTAAAATGCCTTTTAGAAGAAGAAGTACACTATGTTTTTCGGGTATCCGGGAGTAGCGATTTGTCCGTTTTTGATAGCTTGAGTTGGAAGGCATTCAGGGAATTCTGGTGCGTTCCGAGCAAAATGCGGCACATGAAGCTAACGGCTATGCCAGAATCAGCGGAAAGCCCGTATGTGCGGTGACTTCCCGGACCGGGTGCGACAAATGTGATTACGGAATTGCCACCGCCTTTGCGGACAGCATTCCTTTAATTGTCATAACCGGGCAGGTGGAAAGCAGATTACTGGGTTCGGATGTATTTCAGGAGGCGGATATCTGCGGCGCTTCGGAGTCTTTTTGTGAAGTACAGCTATACGGTTCGTAGCGCGGAAGAGATTCCTTCGGTCTTTAAAGAAGCTTTTCATATCGCGATGACGGGAAGAAAAGGTCCTGTGTTAATTGATATTCCGATTGATGTACGAAAGCTTCTGTAAGGCGTTTTTCAATATCCGAAAGAGAGTGCGTTTACGTACTTACAGACCTACAGTCCAGGGAAATCGGTGCAGATTGAACGGATGTTCCAGCGCCTTCATTCCGCTAAAAACCGATTCTTTGTGTGGGCGGCGGTGCGGTTTTAGCCGGCGTGGAAGAACTGGTTCGAGATTTTTCCCATAAATTTCATATTCCGGTTGTCAGTACGATGATGGGACTCGGCGTTATGCGAGACGATGACCCGCTTTATTTTGGAATGGTGGGAAATAATGGTCGGAGCTATGGTAATAAAGCCAGTGAATCTTGCAGACTGTATCATCGATGATGGGAGCGAGAGTTGCGGACCGTTCTATTAGTCAGCCCGATCTCATTACGGAAAAATAAAACGCTTGTCCATATCGATGTTGATCCTGCTGAAATCGGAAAGAATGCCGGACCGAAATTCCCCTTGTGGGAGATTTATCCAGTGTTCTTTCACGCCTTCTGGAAGCGGAAGTCTCCCTTTCCTATCCGGAATGGGTCGAAGAGTTGAAATGGCTTTGAAAAAGATTTGGAAGAGAAGGAAGCAAAAAGATCGAAGGAGAAAGACAAGAAGAGCGCTCCTTGGTAAATCCGCATTATTTTGGATCTCTTCAATCAAAAGATTTCTGAAACGGCCATCTATGTTTGCGGATGTCGGACAGAATCAGCTCTGGTCGTGCAAAGCATTATAAAAATGAGAGACGGTCGTTTTTGACTTCGGAGGGATGGGAACGATGGGCTATTCTCTTCCGGCTGCTATAGGAGCATACTTTGCTCTGCGGAAGAAAACGATTTTTCCGAAGAGACGAAAAGAGAAATTTTTGCGGTTATGGGAGATGGTGCTTTTTCAGGATGAGTATGCCGGAACTCGGCACATTAAAAGCAGTATCAGGTCCCTGTGAAATTGATCGTGTTCCATAACGAGGTTCTCGGTTTGGTTAGGCAGTATCAGCATTTTACGTATAAGGATCACTTTACCATGGTGGATCTCGACGGGAACTCGATTTATCCTTACTTGCAGAGGCTTATCGCCTTCCTTATTTTTCCGTGCACAGGGATGAAGAAGCGGAAAAGCAGATTCAGGACTTTTTAAAAGGAAAAGGGAAGCGGCATTCTGGAAGTCTTTATCGATAGAAATGAGGTGGCCTGATGAAAAGGATCTATTCTATTCTGGTAGAGAACCGTTCCGGTGTGCTGGCGAAGGTGGCCGGGCTGTTCTGGAGACGCTGCTCAATATTGATTCGTTAACGGTTGGGGAAACTGAGGATTCTGCCGTGTCCAATATGGGTGATTGTGTCCAGCGGGGAAGAGAGAACCTTTGCAACAGGTTGAAAAAAACAGCTCAATAAAAAAATTGGACATTATCAAAGTACGTACTTTTTTCAGGAGTCACAGGGAATTTCTTAGAGAACTCTTATGGTGAAACTTCGCTATAAAAAGAGACAATCGAAAGGACATTATGGAAAACTGCCAGATTCTCGGTGCAACGATTGTCGAACTCTCGAAGAGCCAGATGGTGATTGAAATGTGCGATACGCCGGAAAGAATCAATATGTTTCTGGAGACCTTGAAGTCTGTGAGCATTTTGGAATGTGCAAGGACGGGAACCCTTGCCATGTTGAAAAATTGCAGAAGGAAGCTAGAAAACTCTTGTTTTACCTTTCCGATTTTGGCATAATAATAGGAGTTAATTTGTGATCTGGAAAGGAGTATGGTATGAAACTTGTATCGACAAAAGAATGCACCAGCAGCAATTGGACCCTATTCTCAAGGTTTCGTGGTAGGAAATCTGGTTTTTCTGTTCCGGACAGATTCCGGTAAATCCAGAAAATGGAGAAATTCCGCAGATATCGCTTCTCAGGCAGAACAGAGTTGTAAGAATGTAAAGGCAATTATGGAAGCTGCCGGCAGTGATATGGGAAAGGTTGTGAAAAACCACCTGTTTTATCGCGGATATATGCTGATTTTTGCCACTTTTAACGGCGTTTATGAGAAGTATTTTACTTCAAAGCTCTGCTCGTTCCTGCGTAGCGGTAAAGACGCTTCCAAGAATGTTCTGTGTGAGATTGAGGCGATTGCGGAACTTTAAAGATGAAATTTTATACCTATAATTATATTTTGAGTAGAATAGAGGTGACGGACTGGGTGCATATTACCCTGATTGTCCTGGCTACCTCTGTTTTGCTGTTTTGTGTATTTAAATATTATAAAGACAAAAAAGAAAGCAAGTACAGAGAGTTATCTTTGATTACTTTATTCTTGGTGCTGATTTTAATTGGAATCCGAATCAACGGAGCAATGGAGCATAAAGCTGTAGATGACGGATATGGAGCAGCGTTAAGGATGATTGAGGATCTTTCCGGAAAGCTCAACGTTCCGAAAGAAGAAATCATCATCAATACGCAGGCGGCAAGGGATGGTGCCATCATAAGGATTCCGGATAATCGCTTTTACAGAGTGATCAATGTGGACGGGAAGATTCTCTTGGAGAAAATGGACTTATATCATCCCGAAGTAGAGATTGTAGATGTGGAGTCGAAAAATGATTTTTGTCATATTTTACGATTGGGATGAAGCTCGCACTCGGGCTTGTTACATTGGTTATTGTGATTAATATAACCGGTAAAGGAAATCTTGCACCGTCCTCCGCTGTGGACCAGGTACAGAATTATGTTTTAGGTGGTATTATCGGAGGCGTAATCTATAATAGCAGTATTAGTATTCTGCAATATCTGATTATTCTGATGATCTGGATTTGTCTGGTTCTGACGGTGAAGTGGTTAAAAACCAACAATATCTTTTTAAGAAAGCGATTGACGGAGAGCCGGTTGTCATTATCTCCAGAGGGAAGCTCGATATGAAGCTTGCCGGAAAGCAGGCCTTACAGCGCATGATGTGATGTTTTAAGCTGAGAAGTAATAATATTTATAGTATTAAAGACGTAAAAAGCGATTTTGGAGCAGAATGGACAGCTGATTATCGTTCAGTCCGGAGAGGAGAATCCTCGTTTTCCTTTGATTACCGACGGTACGGTACAGCTTCAGACACTGGACAGCATCGATAAAAGATGAAGACTGGCTCATGGAGAAGTTGAAAGAGCGGGGAGTCGACAATGTTTCCGATGTCTTCCTCGCGGAATATGAAAACGGAAACTTGACTTTAGTGAAGTATTAGGCAGGGGTAAAAGAATGAAATGTAAATTTTGTGGTGCAGAGGTGGATGAAAAACAGATGTTTTTGCCCCAATTGCGGCTTACTGCTGGATTTGAGTTTCACTCCGTATTCTGTGAAAGATATCAAAAAGTCGGTCGGAAAAAGCGGAAGAAAAGGAAGAAGAACCCGAGTTTTTGCGCCAGAAAAAAAGAATATCTGAAAGAAGAGGAAGAACGGGAAAAATTTACAGAGGAGCACGACTTACTCTGCCTAAAGAGGAAGCGAAAACGAATGCGGATGTTCCTGCTCTGGAAACGGATGTCGATGTTTCCTTTGTGGAAACGGATACGGATATTCCTGCTTTTGAAGAGGAGCATACAGAGGAAGGTATAGAGTGGGGAGAAGAAAAATATTGAGGAAGAGCAGGAGGAGGCTTCCGGGGAGGAGAGCATTTTAAGCTCTGAAGAGTATTTTTACCGACGATGTGACAGTCTTCCTCCGGAAGAAAGTATTACAGAGGAAGTGGAAGTTCCGAATTCTGAAGAAAGTGCTGCGGAAGAGGAAGTTCCGGATTCTGAAGAAAAGTGCTGCGGAAGAGGAAGTTCGGATTCTGAAGAAAGTGCTGTGGAAGAAGAAGTTCCGGTTCCTGAAGAAAGTGCCGCGGAAGAAGAGAAAGTTTCGGCTCCTGAAGAAAAGTGCCGCGGAAGAAGACAGCCCTGACAGAAGAGGATCAGTCCACAGAGACGGAAGAATGTTCGGATGAGCAGGAGCAGGCTGTTTTCGGAAGAGGAGCATCTCGAAAAAGAAGAGCGTACAGAAAAGAATACAGAAGAGAATACAGAAGAAAATACAGAAGAGAGGAATGCAGAGGAAGCGGCTATTTATTCGATAAAGGATAAGCAGGAAGAGGAAGAGTTCTTCGGAGAGATTCCGGATGATCCGGATGATTTTTCGTGAAAAAGCAACGGTTCCGCCCACATCGATTAAGGAGTTTAAAAATGCTTTTCCCAACAAGAAGCTGATGGCGGCAACGGCATTACTTGCCATTTTGGGATTTTCCGCAGTGATTACTTAAATTCTCCATCGGTTCGCTACTCTTCTTTCCTGAAAAAGGAGAGAAACTGATTGCCGGAAAAACAGTATACGGAAGCGGTACAGAGTTTGCAGAAGGATAAGGGAAGTTTTAGTGTAGATGAGAAGTATTATCTTTTACTTTTCCGATGCGCTTTCCAAAGAAGGAAAGCATGATGAAGCGGTAGAGTGTCTCTTGGAAGGCCGGAAAGTTTTTCCGAAGAATGAAGAATTGAAGAAGAAACTGGACGCTCTTGCGCCCAAAGTGAGCAGCAATCTATCCGAAAGAGCTTTATCATGATCCGCTCAGCATTTCTCTAAAGAGCAGTTCTCCTAAAATAGTGTACAGTTTGAGTGGCGGGAAAGAGGATCTGGAGCAGAAAGACTACTCCGGAGAGATTCCGGTTTTCCCGAAATGGAAAGTATACGCTGATGGCGTACGCGGTTGCTTCTGACGGTGCAAAGGGAGGCTGTACACAAGGGAGTTCACCGTCGATTTAGATAAGGAAAAGTATCATCTTTTTCTTCTTTTGTGGATAGTACGGAAGGAAAGAGTTATATCGATGAAAACGGGGAAAAAGGTAATCGGCTGGAAGAGTATTGACGGCAGTTATTATTACTTTGATGATAAAGGAATCATGAAGACGGGATTCCTCGATCTGGGCGGAGAAAAGTATTATCTGGATACGGACGGAAAGATGCATATCGGACGTTTGGACTTGGAGGGAAAAGAGCTATTATTTCGATAAAGATGGGAAAATGCTTCGGAATACATGGGTAGACAAGCGTTACTTTGTAGATGAAAACGGGGGAAATGCTGAAAGATCGGAAAAACAGCGACGGAATTTATTTCGACGCAAACGGAGACCGCTCTTTTGATGCGGCAACGCTCTATAAAGAGCATCCTGACAGTATTCTGGAAATTGTAAGTAAAGAACGGAAAAACAGAGGGAAATGCTTACCGCTTTACGGCGAAAGTTTTACTACAATAAGAAGAATGGAAGACCGAGCGGAAATATGGCGTATGAGACGGAAATTCTTGTTTCCAAGTCGGCGATGATGCATTACATGGACGAAAAAAATTGCAGGAGATTACTGCTCAGGATGCGGTCTCCTTTCTTCCCAAATTGTATTTACAGGAGATCGTACAGAATAAATCCGGTGTTATTACGAGGTTCGGATTCGTACTGGGGAGAGAGGCACGGCTAAATGGTCAATCTTAGAGAATATCTGCTTCCGTTTCTTCTATTCTCCTTTTTGTTTATTGTCCTTCTGACCTTTATTCTCTACCGCATCATGTGGAGAAGGCTGAACAGAATTATTGAAGAGAGTAAAAATAAGGAGCAGAAGAAAGAAGAGGAGAGAAACAAAGGGCAGGAGGAACTCTTCGAAACGGATCAGGAAAGAGAATAAACCTTTTGCTTATTTAAAAAAGCTGTGCAGAGGAGAGGGACGCCTCTGTACAGCTTTTTATCCGTCATGAGCGAGCTCAGCCCGGAGTAAAGCGGATTTTATTCAGCATGGAAACGCAAATCGCCTTCATCAGTCATTTCATCTACTATGGCTAAGCTGTAAACTTCATAACCGGCTTCTCTCAATTCTCTTCCGCCGGACTGGAATCCTTTTTCAATCGCAATGCCGATTCCGGCAATATTTGCCTCCGCTTGATTACAGATATCAATTAAGCCGCGCATAGCTTTTCCCACCGCTAAGAAGTCATCAATTAAAAGTACGGTATCTTCTTTTGACAGGAACTTTTTGTGAGTGTAACGGTAAAAATCTTTACCATAGGTAAAGGAGTGTACCGTGGAAGTATACAGTTCTCCATCGAGATTCTTACTTTTCGCTTTTTGCAAATACGACAGGAACCTTGAAGTACTGTGCGGCAAGACAGGCAAAGACAATTCGGAAGCTTCTATAGTGAGGATTCTGGTAATCCCTTTGTCTTTAAATTCTTCATAAAAGCTTTTACCAGTTGTTCCAGGAGTTCAACATCCAGTTGATGGTTTAAGAAACTGTCTACCTTCAAAAATATTTCGGGTCTCACTTGTCCGTCTTTTTCTGATTCGCTCTTCCAATAACTTCATTTGACTTTGCCGTCCTTTCCAAAAAGCCCTTATTTACGAATAGGGTTTCTATTGATACAATCCTTTTTAGGAAAGTTTTTCTTTATCCTAAAAGCAAAACGAGAAAAGAGTAAAAGGTTCTATTACAGAAATATAGCAAAAAGAAATAGAAAAAGGAGAAAAGCATGGAAAAAATTGCATTTGCCCGGCGGGTATGACGCTGTTCTGGAGGAGTTTGCCGAGAAAAAAATAAGGTAGAGTTCAATACCGCATTCTTTAATCTGATGGATTTTGTACAGCTGAAGGATTATGCATTTACAGAAGTAAAGATTTTGATTGAAGAACCGGATTGCTATTTGGAGGGAGGGAAGAAATTCAGGAAGAAGAAGTTCTTCTTTGCGTTTATGGAAAGCTTCGGTGAAAAATACGGTCGGTGCGACAGTGCATGGATATTATCACAGAAAGAATTCGTTTTTGACACTGGAAATCAGTTATGATGATGCGTTAAGCTGTTGGGAAATTCTATCTATGTTTCAGAGAAAGATTCCTTCTATGGAAGTAGTGGATGGCAGTTTATATCTTTTTCTACATCAGAGATGCAGAAGAGGAGCGTTTTACACCGGCTTCCTTCCCCTGATTTCCTCCTTGGGAGAGGAAGAGGAAAGTATGGGAAGGCGGGATACTTTGAATCGATTTATGTCGATGAGGAGGATTTCTCGGAGGAAGAAGACTCTTTTTCAGAGGATGAATCCCCTGACGCGGAGTAAGGAGAAGAAGTACAAGATGCTTTATACATTTTCTTTGCAGTAATTTCGAATAGCGGTTACCTGGTAAAGAGAACCGACAGACAGGAGTAATGTTCTGCCGTTCTCTTTTTCATTTTTTCCAGGTTAAAGGCGAGTCCCTCTTCCAGACTTTTGGCAATGTGAATTTCCCCATCGTACTCTTTCTTCCACTCGTTAGCCAAGTCCTCCGCTTTTTTTCCCCCTTGTGCGGTCCGCCTGATAAAAGGTGAAACTCAGACTGTTTCTTTTTAAAATGTGGAGCATACTGCTATAATCTTTATCCGCCATAACGGAGAAAAAAAGACTCTTTTTGGTAATGCGGGAAAAGCATTTCTACAGACGGACGACCGCAGTCATCGCCTGCGGGTTATGAGCGCCGTCCAGGATAAAAAGAGGATTTCTTTAAAAACTTCAAAAACGACCTTTCCATTGTACTGTGTACAAACCGAGTTTTACCGCTTCTTCCGGAATGCGGTAGCCGCTGCTTTGAGATAGTCGACAGCATCCAGAATGACCATGGCATTGTCCAACTGATAGTCTCCGAGTAAGGAGAGGCATACCCTTTCGCTCTTTATAAGAAAAATACTGGTATCCGTTATCCGGATGAAAGGGGTAGGAATGTAAGAAGTGGGGATTTGTAGAGAAATGCCGCATATGAGCGATTCTGCGAATGACTTCTTCCACTTCTCTCTTTTGCCGCATGAGAAGAACCGGAGTATCCGCTATAATGATACCGCCTTTTTCTTCTGCAATTTTTTTCCCAGACTGTCTCCCAGAATTTCAGTATGCTCCAAAGCGATAGGACAGATGATGGAAAGCATTTTTGGACTTTTACAACATTTGTAGAGTCCAGACGCCCGCCCAGTCCCACTTCGAGGATTAGAAAATCAACCTGCTGTTCTTGAAAATAGAGAAAAAGCGACCGCAGTAAGCAGGTCAAAAAGCGTTTGGGGTGGGATATATCTTTTCGGATTCCTCCCTCACTTTGTGACAGAGACGGCGTAAGTCTTCGTCGGAAATGTCTTCTCCGTTGATGCGGATTCTCTCATTCATCTTCTCAAGGTGGGGAGAGGGTGTATAAAGCGGTTTTGTAGGGAAGCGAGCGTAAGAATATTCTGTAGACTGGCGGCAACCGATCCTTTTCCGTTGCTTCCGGCAATATGAATCACGGCAGGGCCTTCGTCCGGATTGCCCTAAGCGGTTTAGAAGCGTTCTGAGAGGGGTCAGGTCATGACGGGTCTCTACCGCCTCCGCATAAGGAATCTCCTTTCCTGCCTCTTCGTTTTTGACAAACGAAGGAAGAAGCAGTGCGAAAACATTCTTCTTTTGTCATGATTTATACTCCTGCAAAGAAAGACGATTTTCCAGAACATACACCATAAATTGAATCGTAAAAAGAATTGCATACTTCCATTGATGAAAATCTGAATCAAACGAGTAAGCATGATAGGGAGAAGAGGAGAGCCGGAATTTATTGCAATCCATAAACTGTTTAAGAAGAGACTGCAAATCAGCTGTGTAAGAACTACGCCGAAAAGAATCGTTCCTCTCGTTCTCTTTTTCGAATGGCCAGCGAAAAAGGTAGGCAGAAAGAGCGAGGGACAGAGTATAGCCCGGAAAATAGGGATAAGAAGAAAGAAAAAGTCCTCCCAGTAAGTCGGATAAGACGGCAACGAGGACACCTTCTTTCGTGCCGAAAATATAAAATGGCGAAAATCATGGGAATAAAGCCGAAGCCGATGCGAATGTTCCACGCGTTGATGGAAAAGACCCGGCTGAGAATAATCTGAAGGGCGACCAGCATGGAGAGATAAATCACTTTTTGTGTTCCATTGTTGCGATGGTATATTTGTTCCTCCTCATGAACTTTATGCATTGCATACTATCTCAGTACAATCGTTTTGTAAATGAATTATCGCAAAAGTTGTAAGAAAAAGCCGGTAGTTTTCCTCTTTCTTTGCTAGAATAGCGAAAAAGTGAGGTTATTATGAAAAAGAAATGCATTCGTACTATATTGATTTTATTTGTTTTATGTCTCCTGCCTTTTTACAGCGTTAGCCGATGGTCCTGACCTGGATGATCAGGAAGAAGTAAGGAGCGGTCCCGGAATGGATATTGCAGAGAAGGATAAAAAGGATATGGGGAAGTTTCACAGCTCGCTTTTGACAGAGAAGCCTCGAAAACCGTGCCGCTCCTGTTGCATTATGCCTTTTTCGGATCATAGAGTCTATGATTACAATGCCATGGCAGCGGATCTTTTTGAAATTAAAAGAAAATTATCCGTCTATGGTTCTGGATTCTTTGGGGAAAACAGCGGATGGGAGAATTATATCATGTTGTGATTGGAAATCCTCTGCAAAGAAGAAGATTCTGGTACAGGGAAGTATTCATGCCAGAGAATATATTGTGACTAAAGAGTGGTGATGCGGAGTTAGCCGGTCTTTTGGAGATGGAAAAAGAATCAAAAGATGTATAAAGGAAAGTTTATGCAGGATCTTTTAAAGAACAGCTGTATTCATTTTGTCCCCATGCTGAATCCGGATGGGGTAACCCTTTTCACAGTATGGATTGAACGGAATCGGTTCTGAGGAGCTTAGGAAAACAGAGTGCTGAAAATTGCAGAAAAAGAAGGCGCAAAAGACCTCAATAGCTATTTCCGTTCTTGGAAGAACAATCTGCGCGGTGTGAATCTGAATAAAAATTTTGATGCAAATTGGGAACAAAACGTCGATAAGAAAGGATACCTGCAAAAAGACGAGTACAAAGGGAAGCTGTGGAGTCCGAGATAGAATCAAAGGCGCTTGCGGATTTAGCGCGGAAAGAGCATTTTTCTTCTTCTATCAGCTACCATACGCAAGGAGAACTTGTCTATTGGTACTTTGGAGAAGGTTCTTATGTGGACAGTGCAAAGAGTCTGGCACAGATTGTTGCGAGAAAATGCACAGTATAAAATCAGCAATGCCTATAGCGAACGGTATGCGGGAGGCTTTAAAGATTTTATGGAGAGGAAATATAACATCCCGTCCGTTACGATTGAATGTGGAAAGGGAACAAGTCCTGTTCCGGAAGAACAGATCGACAAGATATGGGAAGGACAGAGAGGGGTTCTCCTGACTTACTTCTTAGTTATGCAAGTTCCTGAAATATGTCTTAAATAATAATTTTTATTAAGAAATGCTATCTTTCTTTCTCTTTTATGGTATAATACCCTGATTAAATAAGATGAAAAGGGGCTTGGTGGGGGCGTTTATGTTTTCACCTCCCTTAAAACATGCATAATCAGGGGAGGATAAGATGAGACAGAAGAGAATCGTGCTGTTGACGCTTTAAATGTGGAAGGGAGTCCAGAAATTTCATTGAGAATTTTATTGATGAGGACTTGAAGGAAGGCAGGGTAAAGAGATTAAAACCCGTTTTCCTCCGGAACCGAACGGTTATCTGCATATTGGTCATGCCAAATCGATATTATTAAACTACGGTATTGCGAAAAGTACGGCGGTACTTTTTAATTTGCGATTTGATGATACCAATCCTGTAAAAGAGAAGACGGAGTTTGTAGAGAGTATTCGAAAAAGATGTGGAGTGGCTCGGCGCTGATTTCGGAAACAGGATGTTTTTGCTTCGGATTATTTTCCCATCATGTTTTGAGAAAGCGGTATTTCTGATTCAAAAAGGAAAGGCTTTTTGTGGACGATTTAACAGCGGAAGAGATTCGCGCATATCGCGGAGATTATATACTCCTGGAAAAGAGAGTCCCTATCGGAACCGTTCCATTGAGGAGAATCTCCGCCTTTTTCAGGAAAATGAAGGAAGGAAAGTTCCAGGACGGCAGAAGACGCTCCGCGCAAAGATTGATATGGCGAGCGAATATCAATATGCGTGACCCGATTCTCTATCGTGTTTCCCACATGAGTCACCACAATACCGGAGATGAGTGGTGTATTTATCCGATGTATGATTTTGCGCATCCTATCGAGGGATGCGGTGGAGAGAATCAGTCACTCTTTGTGTACCCTGGAATTTGAGGATCACAGACCTCTTTATGACTGGGTTGTGAAGGAGTGTGAGTTTCTTATCCTCCAAGACAGATAGAGTTTGCTAAATTATATCTCGACCAATGTGGTTACCGGAAAGCGGTATATCAAGAAATTGGTTGAGGATAAGGTTGTGAGACAGCTCGGGATGATCCGAGACTTGTTACCATTGCCGCCTTACGGAGAAGAGGGTATACCAAAGAAAAAGCCTGGCACAGTTTATCAAGCTTTTCGGAATTTCAAGGCACAGTCTTCCAGCGATTATTCTCTCTTAGAGTACTGTATCCGGGAAGATTTAAAGCTGAAAAACCGAGATATATGGCGGTTTTAGATCCGATTAAACTGGTTATTGACAACTACGAGGGCGAAGGAGAGATTCTCCGTATTCCGAACAATTTGGAGAATGAAGCCTTAGGAGAGAGAAGTTTCTTTCTCGAGAGGACTTATATATTGAGCGAGATGACTTTATGCCGGATCCTCCCAAGAAATATAAAGAGACTCACGATGGAGAATGAGGTTCGTCTCATGGGATCTATTTTGTAAAAAGCGGTATCGTATGAATGTGATGAAGAGGGAAATGTGACCGTAGTTCATTGCACCTATGACCCTAAGACGAAGTCCGGCTCCGGTTTTACGGAAAAGAAAAGCGAAGGAACCATTCATTGGGTGGATGCGAAGACCGCTTTTCAGGCTGAAGTGAGACTGTATGAGCAGCTGATTGATGAAGAAAAAGGGAAAGTTGAATGCAGACGGCAGTCTGAATTTCAATCCGAACTCTCTTAATGTGAAGGAATGTTTCCTGGAGAGCGGACTGAAAGAAGCGGAGCCGCTGGACAGTTTTCAGTTTGTACGAAACGGATATTTCTGTGTAGACAGTAAGGATTCGACGGAAGGACATCCTATTTTTAACCGCATCGTATCTTTAAAGTCCAGCTTTAAAGTACAGTAGTTCGAATAGCTGTTTGTTTCAAAAAGGAGGGTAAGATGGCAAAAAGTTCGGTTCATTCGTATTTCTTGCATGAACCGGTGCTGTAACAGGTTTAATCTCATATCTGTGTAAGTATCAGAAATTCTCGGAGGCGGTGGATCAGGATTTTACCGATGTGGTGGATTCAGCAAATGAGGTAAAAAGATTCTGCAGAAGCGGTCTTACACGGTGCTAAAAGCATCCCGTACAAAGAAGATTTTAAAGCGGTGGCGAAAGGATCTTGGCTATGCCGCAAAGAATCTGGCAGTAGACACGAAGAATCTGGGCTGTCGATGCAGGGAAAGATGCCTATAAGTCAGTGCGGAAGCTTTTTGAAAGAAGAAGACGGATTTCAAAGACGATGAAGGGCAGTAGATACAGAGGACGTGGACGTTGAGTTCTACTATGAAGATGAGCCGAATAAAGAAGAAAAGGAGAGTCTTCTGGCTTGACGGTTACAGAAGAACTGTAGTATGGAGAAGATAAGCAGTTTTTACAGTGGATCATATCCGACTTGTTCCCGGCGTATATGTTTCCAGGAAGGACAAAGTCGGAGTGGAGACGGTGACTACTTTGATTTGCGCTTTACCAAACCGAATGTGGAGCCTGCGATGGAAAACGCAGCGATGCACGCGATAGAGCATCTCGCGGCAACGTATCTCAGAAATGATAAGAACTGGAAGGAAAAAGTCCTGTATTTTTGGTCCTATGGGCTGCCGTACCGGCTTCTATCTCTTGTTGAGCGGCGATTTGGAGAGCCAGGATATAAAAGATTTGCTTCTTTCCTGCTTTTCCTTTATTGCAAACTATGAAGGGAAATCCCGGGAGCCACGGGCGAGATTGTGGAAACTTCCGATGATATGAACCTTCCGTCACGAAGTGGTGGGCAAAGAAGTATTTGGAAGAGGTACTGCATCAGCTTAGGGTGGAAAATACACAGTATCCTGCATAAGACCGACTGAATTTTGGATGGTATGATTTTGTACTTGTTTTGGACGGAGAAGAGTAGAAGAGGAATTGTAAAAGGGGGAAAAGATGGGAATCAGAGTGAATCCACACTACCAGGAAGTAAAAGAAAGTTATCTTTTGCAGAAATTGCAAAACGAATTCGACAGTGGCAGGATAAGCATCCGTCGCTTTCGATAAACTGATTCGGATGGGAATCGGTGATGTTACGCGCCCTCTTCCCAAGTCTGTCGTAGATGCCCTGGTATCCGCCTCGAAAGAGATGGGAGAGGCGGAAACTTTCCCATGGCTACGGTCCGGAGCAGGGATATGCCTTTCTTCGGGATGCAATTCGAAAGTACTATGCACAGTTTTCGGTGGAACTCGATTCGGAAGAAATCTTTATATCGGACGGTGCAAAGTCCGATTTGGGCAATATTTTAGATATTTTGGATAGAGGCTTACGTGTACTGGTGACAGATCCGGTATATCCGGTTTATGTCGATACCAATATCATGCAGGGAAATCAACTTCTTTTTGCGCGTGCTGGAGAGGAAAACGGTTTTTCTTCCCTTACCGGATGAAACGGTTCAGGCTGATTTGATTTACCTTTGCTCTCCGAACAATCCGACCGGAGCAGTCTATGACCATGAGGGATTAAAACGCTGGGTACAGTACGCGAAGGAACAGAATGCGTTGCTTCTTTTTGATAGTGCGTATGAATGCTTTGTGGAGGGGGATTTGCCGCATTCCATTTATGAGATTCCCGGGCGAAGGAATGTGCAATTGAATTTTGTTCTTTTTCTAAAAAGCAGGGGTTCACCGGTACACGTTGCGGATATACCGTTGTTCCGAAAACGCTTCTTGTGGAAGGACAGTCTCTTCAAAAAATGTGGTTAAGAAGACAAACTACAAAGTTTAACGGTGTATCCTATATCGTCCAAAGAGGAGCCGCCGCCGTGTTTAGCGACTCAGGGAGAAAGAAATTCTGGAAAAATATTCAGTATTACAAGGAAAAATGCGAGAATCATTATGTCCGCACTCGATGACCTCGGACTCTACTATACCGGGGGAAAACATTCGCCTTATATCTGGTTGAAGTGTCCGGAAGGAATGGACTCCTGGTCTTTCTTTGATAAGCTTCTGAATGAGATTTATGTCGTAGGAACACCCGGTGCGGGATTCGGAGAGAGCCGGAGAAGGATTCTTCCGGCTGACCGCCTTTTCCACACAGGAAAAGACAAGAGAGGCGATGGAACGCTTCAGGAAGCTTTTTCAAAAGTAAAGCTTTTGTAGGGATTTGATTCTCGATATAGGATAAAAAGCGATAAGTCTAGAACGGTGTATTGCACGTTTTGCGCACGACACTCGTTATGAATAATAATAAAAAGGCTGTAGAAAGAGGAATATCTTTCTACAGCCTTTTATAAAAACATATAGAATTGCCCGGTCAGCTTACTTTAGTTAACCCAGATACCGTTGGAATCAACCTGATATCCGTCCGGTGTCATCTTGTTGATGTACAGAGAACCGGTTGGTTGATTCTCTACTGTGTTGGGAGAGAAATAGTACCAGGCAAAGTTAATCTTCTGCCAGCCGCCTACCATGTGACCGTTTGCTGCAATGTAATACCACTGATGCTTGCTAATCCATCCGATGAGAGGAGCACCTGTTTCGTTGCTGATGAAGGACCAGGGCACGTCTCTATTGGTAACCCAATGTCCATTGCTCTCGGGGAGCAGTCACACTGGAACCGCCAAAGCTAACTGCACCACCCTCAGCGAAAAACGGGAACAACGCTGGCTACAGAAAAGCATTGCAACTAAACCGGCAACAAGAATGTTCTTTTTCATAAAGTAAAACCTCCATTTGTGTTCTCTGACGAGCAATCTCTAAGCTTCTTCTCGTCTTGTCTACTTCATTATAACGATAAGTCATTTTTCAATAAATAAATCTTTTTCGATTTTAACGAAATTTACTGTTTTGTAAGGAAATGGAACTTATACATTTTATTCTTTCTCCGCGTTCACGAAAAGTTCACAGGAATTTTTAGCACTCAATACTTGACACTGCTAATAAAACTTCATTATAATTCCCCTTGTTGTTGAACAAAAATCGTGGAAGATTACAAGGAGGGTTCACATGAAATTAGTACCATTATTTGATAAAGTTGTTTTAGAGAAAGAGAAGATGGAAGAAACCACGAAAGAGCGGTATCGTTCTTCCTGGACAAGATGATAAAGAGAAGCCGGGACAGGCCGTTGTCGTTGCTGTAGGACCTGGCGGAGTAGTCGACGGAAAGGAAAATCAAGATGCAGGTAAAGAAAGGGCAGCATGTCCTGTTTTCTCGTTACTCCGAGAACGGAGTGGAGTTGGAAGGCAAGAGTATACGGTTGTAAGCAGAATGATATTTTTAGCAATTGTAGAGTAAAGTTTAGTGATTATAGAGTAAAGAGAGATGGGATGTTCCCTTATAGAAGGAGGCTTTTATGGCTAAGGAAATTAAATATGGAGTTGAGGCAAGAAAAGCACTTGCTGCCGAGTGTGGATGCCGTTGCGAATACAGTGAAGGTTACTCTTGGACCGAAGGGAAGAAATGTGGTTCTGGATAAGTCTTTCGGTTCTCCGTTAATCACCAATGACGGTGTCTCTATCGCAAAGGAAATTGATTTAAAGGATCCGTATGAGAATATGGGTGCACAGCTCGTCAGGGAAGTGGCTTCCAAGACCAACGATGTTGCCGGTGACGGTACAACAACCGCAACGGTTCTTGCACAGGCTGATTGTGACAGAGGGAATGAAGAACCTGGAAGCGGGAGCGAATCCGATTGTACTCAGAAGGGAATTAAGAAGGCTGTGGAGGCCGCTGTAGAAGCATTCAGAAGCAGAGCTCCAAGGTAAAAGGAAAGGATCAGATTGCCAAGGTTGCCGGTATTTCCGCCGGAGACAGTACCGTTGGAGAGATGGTTGCAGATGCCATGGAGAAGGTGTCGAAGGATGGGGTTATCACTATTGAAGAATCGAAGACCATGCAGACGGAACTGGATCTTGTAGAAGGAAATGGAATTCGACCGCGGCTATATCAGTGCATATATGAGCACGGATATGGAAAAGATGGAAGCCAATCTGGATGACCCGTATATCCTGATTACAGATAAGAAGATTTCCAATATCCAGGATATTCTTCCGCTTCTTGAGCAAGTTGTAAAGACAGGCGCTAAGCTTTTGATTAGTGCGGAAGATATAGAAGGGAAGCACTGGCGACCCTGATTGTCAATAAGTTAAGAGGCACCTTCAATGTTGTTGCTGTAAAGGCGCCCAGGGCTATGGAGACAGAAGAAAAGAAATGCTGAAAGACATTGCCATTCTTACCGGCGGTGAAGTGATTTCCGAGGAGTCAGTTTGGATTTGAAGGATGCTACCATTGAGCAGTGCGGTAGAGCAAAATCTGTAAAAAGTAAGCAAAGAGAGACCACCATTGTAGAAGGTCTCGGAAAGAAGAAAGATATTACAGACCGGATTGCGCAGATCAAAGGGCAGATCGAGGCTACGACTTCCGACTTTGATAAAGAAGTTGCAGGAGAGACTGGCAGCACTTTCCGGCGGTGTGGCTGTTATTCGTGTCGGCGCTGCGACGGAAACCGAGATGAAAGAAGCAAAGCTTCGTATGGAAGATGCCCCTGAATGCAACCAGAGCCGCTGTGGAAGAAGGGGTTATCGCAGGAGGCGGATCCGCCTACATCCATGCAACAGTCCGCTGTAGAGAGATTGTAGAGAAAGCTCGACGGTGACGAGAAGACCGGAGCAAAGATTGTATTGAAAGCCTTGGGTCTCCGCTCTTCACGATTGCTTACAATGCCGGACTAAGGCGCCGTTATCGTGAATAAAGTGAAAGAAAGCAAGGTTAATTTCGGTTTCGATGCCTATAAGGAAGGTATGTCAATATGATGGATGCGGGAATTATCGACCCGGCTAAGGTGGCAGAACCGCTTTTACAGAATGCAGCCTCCGTATCGGCATCCCTTCTAACAGAATCCGTTGTTGCGGATATTAAAGAACCGCAACCGGCTATGCTGCAGGTTCCCGGTGGAATGGGCGGAATGATGTAAAAGCGAGAGGCTTCATTCTATGAAGGAGATTTCCATGGAGAACTATGTTGAGCATCTGGTAAAAGGAAAAAGGATACAAGGTTTATATCGAAGAGGGAGTAGCGCTTGCACTCCCTTTTCTTTCTTTATTTTTCTCCTCTTATCCTTGCTATCTTTCCTTATTATCTTTGTATTCCTTATCTGGTTTGGATCAGAACGGATAAGGAATATGGTATCTCTATATGGCTGGTGATTTAAGCATTGACACCGTCTATCATAAGAGCAGTAGAAAAACGGGCTTTCTCCTGCACGAAAGAGGAAGTTCTGGAAATCGGACAATATAACGAGAATCGCTTGGAAGGCTGGAGAAGAGAGGGTGTTTCAATAGAGGATTATGCCGGTCTGGGCGAAAATACGCACTACTTTTATCTTGTGCAGAAAGCGGGAAGAAGTATGCTCTTATTTTAGACTGTCCGGAAAAACTGCTGAAAAGAGATGCGATTGTATAGCAGAGAAAAGGGACTTTAGTACGAGAGTTGAGTGAGGAGTGATTCATGTCCGATTTTTGTTCGATGCTACTGCGAGGTCAAACTTACGCGTCATGAGATCCGTATTACAATGTAAAGGAGATGCTAAAGTGGAAAGACGAGGCGGAGAAACAGTCCGTCTCCTCTTTATTGTACCCGGAACTCTGCGTATCCGGCTACACGGCTGGGATCTTCTCTTACAGGAGGGATTACAGAGAAACTTGTTTGGATGCTTTGCGGATCTTTTTCCAGAGGAAACGAAAGAGAGTTCTCTTCTTTTTGTTGTGGGGTTCCCGTTTCTCTATCATCGTGAAGTGTATAATGCGGCTCTTGTCATGCAGGAAGGCAGAATTTTTAGGGATTGTCCCCAAAAGCACTTACCGAGATCATGGTGGGTTTTATGAAGAACGCTATTTTCAGGAAGGAGAGAGAAGTGGAATGGATCACGGACTTTCTTTCGAAAGACTATGATGCCATTCCTTTCGGTATGAATCTGCACTTTACTGCGGAACAGGAAGAACGATTCCGTCTCGCCGTGGAAATATGTGAAGATTTATGGGTTCCCAATCCTCCTTCTAGTACACATGCTATGATGGGGGCAGCGGTCATTGCGAATCCGACCGCCTCGGACACCCTGATTGGAAAAGGGGAGAGTGAAGAGCGCTCTTAAAAGCATAGCAGTGCCTCGCTTCATACGGCGTATATCTATGCCAGTGCCGGTCCGTCCGGAGTCTACCGGGGACATGGTGTTTTCCGCACACAGCATGATTGTAGAGAACGGGAAGATCGCTCAGGAGTCTCCTTACTTTCACGAAGGCTTAACGATTTCCGACATCGATTTATCCGTTTTATGGCAAGAGAGAGTAAAACAGAACAGTTTTGAAACGGTGCCGGATACTGCGGTTCAGATTCCGGTAAAGCTCAGAAAAACGGACTTTACTGCACAGGGTAGATTTCCTTATCCTCTCTTGAAATGAGGAGGAAGAAAAAGGAAACAAGGAAGAAAGGGAGAAGGGAATCGCCTTTTCCCGCTATATTCATCCGCTTCCGTTTCTTCCGCTTACAGATAGGGAGGATTCGGAAAGAGGAACGGAGATTCTATGTATACAGGCTGAAGGGTTGAAGAAAAGGCTGGAGCATACCGGTCTTCGAAAAAGTGATTCTGGGATTAAGCGGCGGCTTGGATTCCACACTCGCGCTGTTTGTTTCGCCGTAAAAATGCTTTCAACTTCTTTCCTATGACGTAGAGGGTATTTATGCCGTCACCATGCCTTCTTTCGGTACCAGTAAGCGTACCCATAACAATGCTCTGGACGTAGCGAAGATACTCGGCGTTCGTGTGCAGGAAATCTCCATCGAGAAGGCGGTTCGACAACATTTTCAGGATATCGGTCAGGATGAAAAGGTAAAAGATCTTGTATATGAGAATGCACAGGCCAGAGAACGGACACAGATTCTTATGGATTTGGCAAATAAAGAGAGGCTCTTCTGCTCGGTACGGGAGATCTTTCGGAATCTGCTCTCGGTTTTTCCACGTACAATGGAGACCACATGTCCATGTACAGTGTCAATTGTGATGTTCGAAGACGGCTATTCCTCTTGTTTTAAGAAGCTTTGTGGAAAAATACAGAGAGACGAGCATCACAGCGGGAAAGAGATTCGGAGAAAAATCTGGAAAATATAGTAGAAGACAGTATTCATGCCATGAGTTGGTCCGGAGCTTTTACCGCCGGATGAAAAGGGAGATTGCACAGAAGACAGGAGGAACTTCTCCGGACCCTATGTGTGCATGATTTTTCTCATATGCATCTGCGATATGACTTTTCGCCTGAAAAACTGTTCTTCCTTGCCTGTCACACTTTCTCGAAAGAAAATCTGGCTTTCTGTAGACGGAAGGATGTACCGGAACCCTCTTCGTAAGCTGCTTCTACAAACTTTAAAGTGTTTTATAAGGTTCTTCTCGCAGCAGTTTAAGCGTTCCTGTGCTTTTGCCGGATGGGCCGAAGGTTGGACGCATTGCCTTGTCTCAAGAGGAGACCTGCGTGTGCTCGAGCGACGCTTCTTCTCTGGCTACACAGCTTTGGAGGAGATTGAGAAGAGCATATAGACGGAAAATAAGTTTTTGTTATACTCGTATTTCACAGAGGTACCGGGCAGGTTTCTCGGTGCTCCTTACGGCGGTTCAGAAAGACAGGTAAGGGCGGAATGCGTGAGATCGATTCACCGGCAATGCACTTCTAAAGGAGATTCGAGAACTCAGTGAGCAAAAAGAAGAAACAGGGGTTTTTATGGGAGGGAAGCGCTTGTTAAAGGGTTTGCCTCTTTCTTCTCTTGACAGATATTTATTGCGGAAGACTATCAGGGAACTCTTCGGAAGGATTGTCCGATACGGATGAACGGATTATAACTTTGGGGAGCAATGGAGAGCATTTCCTCTACGGAGAGTCAGCAGGGAATCGTTGCGAAGATTGCGATTCCAAGTGGAAGAAGGTATCCGGAGATAATTTTCTTTTGCTCGAGGATATTCCGGATCCGGGAAATCTGGGAACGATATTTCGAACGGCGGAGGCTGCCGGTGTATCCGCGATTTTTATGAGTCGGAACTGTACGGATATCTTTAGTCGAAAAGCGGTTCGTTCTACGATGGGATCACTTTTTCGCGTTCCTTTCCGGATTGTTTCCCGATTTACGGAGGTGGCTCTTTTCTTGCGAAGGAAAAGCGTGAAACTCTATGCCATGCATCTTCAAGGGCAGGAAGTTTTTACCGGGAAAGTTTTACCGGACCGTCGCATTTCTTCTCGGCAGATAGAAACGATGTCTCAAAGAGTTGACAAAGTTAGCGGATTGTTTACTTCGTATTCCTATGAAGGAAAGATTGAATCTCTGAATGTAGCGGCTACGACGACTGTCCTGTATGAAGTTTTTCGGCAAAGAAGCCTGTAGCTTGAAAAAGCGTTACGAAAAGGTGGATGGAGAAAGAAAAGAGTGGAGGCATTTTGTGATGGGGAGGGTCAGAGAAAGATTCCCAACCATAAATGGGATATCCCTATGGGATAACTGCAGTAGTGATTTTATTATGGCGGTGATGGCACTGAGCAATCCGGATGAGAACAAGGTGCTTTTCCTTTTTCTTTTCTTTGCCGCGTTACTCCAGTTCTTCGCTTTATAGAGCGGAGAATGGAAGAGAGCAGAGGAAAGTACATCCAGTTAGAGATTGCAGCCGTTTTATTTGCCCATAGCGTTATCTCCGGAATCGGTCTTTGGGCTTAATCGTAAAAATAGAGAAAGGAAGAAAACTTGGAAAGAAGATTTGAAAAAGTAATCGAAAAATTGATGGAGAAAGCGAAGGAAACAAAAACTCCATCGATATGGAGAGGTACAGGAAGCGGTTAAAGATCTCGATCTCACTGAAGAACAAATGGAAAGTTTTTCTTCTGCTACTCGAGAATAAGGGGTTGAAAGTAACCCCGGTGTGGATGAAGATACCCTGAAAAAGATGGAAAATGAAGAGGATAAGGTCGATGGGGATGACCCCCTCCTTGACATGGAAAGAGAGGATTTTTCAAGGAAGAGAGGGCAGAAATTGACCTGAGTGCAGTGGACCTCCTGGAGGAATCGGTACAGGAAGATCCGGTTCGGATGTGTTTAAGGAGATTGGTACCGTACCGCTTCTTACTGCTGAAGAAAGAGTATGCCCTCGCCATGAAGAAGCTGGGGAAGGATGAATACGCAAAACAGCGTCTTATTGAAGCAAACCTCAGACTGGTGGTTTCTATTGCTAAGCGCTACACGGGGCCGGGGCATGAGCTTCCTGGTTTGGTACAGGAGGCAATCTGGAAGCAGATTAAGGCGTGGAAGTTTGATCCGGAGGTTTAAACTCTCCACTTATGCCACCTGGTGGATTCGTCAATCCGTGATTCCGTGCTCTTGCCGATCAGGCCAAGAACCATCCGTGTGCCGGTTCACATGGTAGAGACCATCAATAAGATGTCAAAGATGCAAAAAAGCTGACCTTAGAGCTTGGCTGTGAACTTCCGTAAAGGAGCTTGCAGAGCATCTGGATATGACGAAACAGAAGAGTACAGAAATCATGCAGATTGCCAGAGAACCAGCTTCATGGAGACACCTATCGGAGAAGAGGATGATTCAACCTGGACGTTTTTGTTGCCGATGCAAATGTTTTGTCTCCCGAAGAATGTGTGAATCCCGTGATGCTGAGAGAACATATCGATAGTTTGCTCGATGATTTAAAGAAAGAGAAAGACAGGTTATTGTCTTGCGTTTTGGACTGGAGGACGAGTCATCCGCGTACGCTGGAGGAGAGTCGGAAGAAAATTCAATGTTACACGTGAGAGAATCCGGCAGATTGAGGGCTAAAGCATTACGGAAATTGCGGAATCCGGTTCGCTCTAAGCGAATTCGCGATTTCCTGCAATAAAATCTTTTCTGGAAATAGAATGAGTACAAAGAGAATTATGAAAAACGAATGGAGGAGATTATTCGGAAGAACACGGGAGAAAGGAAAATGCGCCTTCTCCTCCATGCCTGTTGTGCACCACTGTTCTTCCGCGATTTTAGAGTCGTTGGCAGGTTTTTCCATATCTGTTTTTCTTCTATAATCCGAACATTGATCGGGAAGAAGAATTTAACAGACGGGCGGAAGAGTGTCGTCGGCTTGTAGAAGAGATGCCCGAGCGTGTCCACTTGTATTGTTACGAATTATATTCATGATGCGTTTCTTCTGGTGGCGAAAGGATTGGAAAGGGAGCCGGAAGAGGTGCCCGTTCACTGCCTGTTTTAAAAGCTTAGACTGGAAGAAACAGCAGCTTTTTAGCTTCCCGCTGGAATATAGAGCATCCGAAGAAAAGTATTGATTATTATTGCACGAGTTTTAAGTATTTCGCCGTTAAAGGATGCGGATATTCTCAACAAGCTGGGTGAGGAGATGGAAAAATACGGATAGCCTTTCTTCCGTCAGTTTCAAGAAAAAGGAAGGTATCAGAGGTCTGTTGAATTGTCAAACAACACGGCTTGTATCAAGCAAGATTTCTGCAGTTGCGAGTTTTTCAAGAGCGGAGAGTATTCGGCGAAAGAAGGAGAAAAGAAGAAGCTATGCTTTCAGCAGAAGGCGAGAAATAAAAAGGCGATTGTTTTTCATAAAAGAAAAGGGGAGGGTTGTATGGTTACAGCAGAAGTGAAAATCATTAATGAATCCGGACTGCATCTTCGTCCTGCCGGTGTTTTTGACACAAACCTGTATTCGATTTAAAAGTGAAATCATTCTGTGCAATGGAGAACGAAAAATTATCGGAAAGTCCGTTCTGAATGTCATGGCTGCCGGCGTGAGGAAGAAAGGCGGTACGGTAAGGGTAGAGTGCAGCGGAATTGATGAAGAGGAAGCCTTGAAAGCAGTTGTAGAGGCCATTTCCAGTGGGCTTGGAGAGAGGCAGCGGAGAAGTGAAACCGCTATTTCAGAAATAGAAGGATGCTTCGAAAAGGGCTGTAAAAGAATAAAGAACCCTGCATTTTGCTGACACTTTAGATGGATAAAAAGAGGTCTGCGGGAGGAGAGGATTTCCTTTCGCAGACCGCATATCTGATTCCTCATGGAAGCAGCGCTTTTAATTGTTCGACAGCTTTTTCCAAGACTTTTCTTTTGTATCGATTGCTTCTGCACCGGCGTCCATGTAGGGAAGCATTTTGCGGATCGATGGGGAGCTTGTCAAGAAGTTCAGATCTTCCTTCAGTACAAAGTTCTTCGATATGGCTCTCTCCGAAAACAGAGATTATCTCATCGCAGTGCGGACAACGTAAAGTAGGACATATTTTCAATAATTCCGAGAATCTGGATATTCATTTTTCTCCGCCATACGAACGGCTTTCTCTACAATCATGGAGACCAGATCCTGCGGAGAAGTAACAATGATGATGCCGTCTATCGGAAGAGATTGGAAAACCGTGAGAGGTACATCTCCGGTTCCCGGAGGCATATCGACAAAGAGAAAGTCGATGTCTTTCCATTCCACTTCCTGCCAAAACTGTTTTACTGCATTTGCTATCATGGAACCTCTCCAGATTACCGGGTCCGTTTCATTTTCAGGAGAAGGTTGGTGGAGATGATTTCGACTCCTCCGCTACTCTTTTTCCGGAATCATCGACTTTCCATCCTCACTCAGCGCGACACCGTCATGGAAGACCGAGGCCTTCGGGATGAACGGACCGGTGATATCGGCATCCAATATGCCGGTATGAAAACCTTCTTTATTCATCGCGGAGGCAAGTAGAGAACAGACGAGTCGATTTCCCGACGCCACCTTTTACCGGAAACGATTCCAATCACTACGGAAGAACCCTTTCCCAACGGTAATTTTTCGATTCCTGAAGTTCTGCTCGGACGGTTTGCGGAGCAAGAACCGCAATGTAAGAGCAGGGAACTGTTATTTTGCTCTGCCATGTTTTGTTTCCCCTTTCTCTATAAAAAGAAATAGAAAGTTCTCCAGTGATTTGGAGCAATTATTTCTGTGATACATAAAAACCGATTTTTCTTTTTGGTATCGGTGAAGACAGTGTAATCTCCACCAAACTTCCATCTTTTAAATCTTTCTCTACAAAAGCACTGAATAACGCAGGCAATTCCCATATCAATTTTTGCAAAGTCAATCAGGAGATCCATCGTGTTCAAAGTAATAATTTGTTTAAAGTCCAGCTGATTTTCTCGGATATAGCTGTCGACGTAACGCCTGGAACATTCTGCTCATCCATCAGCATCACGGTGGCATCCTTGAAAAAGAGAAAAATTGTTCCCGTGCAGACTCTTTCATTTTTCCATATAGTTAGGAGGGCAACAAAGACATCTTCCACTTCCTGTTCCAGGATAATACTCTGGGTTAAGACCGAGGTGCTTCGGAATCGCCGTTAACGCAATATCGATTTCCTGCGCTTCCAGAATCTGCAAGGTCTTCGCACTGTCCTGGTTCTTCAGTGAAACCTGAATATTCGGAAATTGCTCCAGTAAAGCGCTTAAGATGAGGGGATAAGATGCAGCGACAGAGCGTTGTACTCGCCCCGATAGAAAAGATGACCAATATGGCAGTCTTTTCATTTTTCTGCAAGGTACTTTCCGCGTCTTCAATAGAATGAGATCGCTTCTTCCACATGGCGGAAGAGTACTTCTCCCTCCTCTGTCAAGCTGACTCCTCTGGAGTTTCGTTTGAAAGAGCTTTGTATTCAGATTGTCTTCCAGTCTTACAATGGTTTTGGAAATGGCAGGCTGAGAAATATACAGTGCTTCAGCAGCTTTAGAAATATTACCCTGTTTTGCCACTTCATGCGATATGTGGATAGATTTTTGTTCCATAATACTCCTTCTTTCGAAATAACTTATAGGAATAATAAATATCTAAAAATGTATTTTTAATTATAGCAAGAGCTTTTGTTAGGGATGTAAAGAAAGGAATCGAAACGCTTTCTAAAAATATACATAAAAGGAGAAAAATATGGGAATGACGATGAGCAGAAGATTTTTGGCAAAAGCATGCAGGTCTTGATACTGTGCAAAAGCGGGCAGTTGATTCTTGCCAAGGTGGATTTGGTTCATGGAAATGACATTACCACCCTCTTGCCATTCGGGAACGGGCGAAGATAGAGGAGCGGAGTCTTTGATAAGGATAAAGTTGTTTTCGTCATGGATCATTTTGTTCCGAACAAGGATATAACCTCTGCAAAATGTACGCAGATTTGCCGAAAGTATGCGAAAGAGAATGATATTCACCACTACTATGATGTGGGGAAATATGGGTATTGAACACGCACTGATTCCGGAAGAAGGATTGATTACTGCGGGAGAACTTGCCGTGGGCGCGGATTCTCACCTTGTACATACGGGGCTCTTGGCGCTTTTTCGACCGGTGTGGGATCCACCGATATGGCTGCGGCTATGGCGACAGGAGAGCTCTGGTTTAAGGTGCCTAGAGCCATCAAGGTGGTTTTTAAAAAGGTCGGTTACAAAAAGTATGTCAGCGGAAAAAGACCTGATACTGCATCTGATAGGAGAGATAGGGGTAGACGGAGCATTGTATGAATCCATCGAGTTTACGGGAGGAAGGCGTGCGTTCTCTTTCTATGGATGACCGTTTTGCCATTTGTAATATGGCCATTGAAGCCGGTGCAAAGAATGGTATTTTTCCGGTGGATGAAGAGACGATTCGTTATATTAAGGCTCATGGCAATAAACCTTATACGGTCTATGAGGCGGATGAAGATGCGGAATATGAAAAGGAAATCGAAATCAATTTATCCACTCTTCGTTCTACGGTGGCCTTTCCTCATCTTCCGGAAAACACGAAGGAAGTAGGAAGCTTTGACAAGATTCCCATTGATCAGGTTGTCATCGGGTCTTGCACGAATGGAAGACTTTCCGACATAAAGGTTTCCGCAGAATTAATCGGCGGAAGAAAAATTGCGGAAGGAATTCGCTGTATTGTCATTCCCGCAACGCAGAAGATTTATCTGGAGGCTTTGGAGAAAGGATATATCAAGACTTTAATTGAAGCCGGTGCCGTGGTGAGTACGCCGACTTGCGGTCCTTGTCTCGGCGGATATATGGGGATTTTAGCCCCGCATGAGCGCTGTGTTTCCACGACAAACCGAAACTTTGTCGGGAGAATGGGAGATCAGACGTCGGAAGTCTACCTGGCTTCCCCGGAAGTTGCTGCGGCATCTGCCGTTCTTGGCTATATTGCATCAGCGGAAGAGTTGAACTAAGGAGAAAAAAAGATGAAAAAAATGCGGAAGGAAAAATGCTTAAAGTATGGTGACAATGTGGATACCGATGTCATTATTCCGGCACGGTATCTTGCAATTCAGGATAGGGAAGAGCTCGCAAAGCACGCAATGGAAGACATCGACGATCATTTCCGTCAAAAAGTTAAATAGAGGGATATTCTGATTGCGGGGAAAAGAATTTCGGTTGCGAGTTCTTCCAGGGAACACGCGCCGCAGGTTTTAAAGGACTCCGGTGTTTCCTGTATCATTGCAGAGAGTTTTGCGCGGATCTTTTATCGTAATGCCATCAATATCGGGCTGGCTATTGTAGAATCCCTGATGCGGCAAAAGAGATACAGGAGGGAGATACGGTAGAAGTGGATTTTACGGAAGGAAAGATTTTCAATCGAAGCAGTGGAAAAAGCTATTCCATGGCTGTTTTTCCTCCTTTTTGCAGGATATGATTGATAAAGGCGGTCTTATTTCTTTTTGTCAGATGAGCGGATGCAAAGCCGGTCTTAAGGAGGTCCAACAGGTAGTCCACCGGTTTCTTTTTCCCAGATATTTTTGATAAGGGATAAAAATATTGTTTATCCTGATAAGACTTTTTGGAATTACGGTCTTTTCTTCCTTCCAGACGGGGAGAAAGAGCGCATTTAATTTTCTGATAAGCCGTTTCTTTCTTTGCCTTCTCCCACATTGCTTTCGGATAGAGGGAGGAGAGGGATTTATGGACAGCGCGATCTTCTGCGGGGAATATAGACATAGTCTTTATAATTTTGGAAAAACAGGAGAGTTCTCCTCTATAAAGAGGGATGGATAAAGAGATCTCCTTCCGGAAATCCTCAGTGTGCAATGCTTTAAGGACGTGTGTTAAGGCGGTAGGAACTTCTTCCGGGAGGAGAAATTGCAGAAGAATACTTTCGGCTGTCGGGTTCTTTTTCAGTATCTTCTTCCTGCATGCGCCTATCCGTATGCGCTTCTCCGAGAAATCGGATCTTTCCCTGAAGAGGAATTCATAAGACAGAAAAAGAAAGAAGAGCAGGCAGATTTTTCACGTCCTCCAGGTTATGGAGAAGGAGCATCTTTTTCTTCTCTCTGTCTTTGTCTTTTTAGAAAATCCCGGTATACGGCAATCAGTTCTCCACCGTGGTAAGGGTCTTTTCTGTCGATTCCCAAAAAGCTTCACAGGATTTCAGCTCAGCTTTCCATTCCGTAAAACTGTTTTCTTCTCCGGATAAGCCGAAAGAGATCCGCCTGAAAAAGGGGAAAGATGAAGCAGGGCTCTGTGATAGGATTTGGACAGGCTTTCCATATAGCGGTTATCAAAACCGCATCCGTTGAAAGCTGAGAAGCACTTTCCGCCCTTCACAAAGAGAGAAAAGCGGAAAGAAGTTCTTCCTCCGAGGAAACGGAATCGGAGAAGTACTGGATGATTTCCATTTCTTCTTTCTGAAACAGTAAAACACCGAGGAGATAGAGAGAAGAATTTCTTGGGCTCAAACCGGTTGTTTCGATATCATAAAAGAGGAAGTCTTCGGGTGGAAATTCTGCATAAGAGATCGTTTTTGTCCTGTTTTTCACGGAGGAGGCATCCAGAGTAGAGAGAAGAAAACGAAGCTTTTCTCCCATTTTCTGATAAGAAAAAGGGAAGAGGTGGTTTGTTTCGGATGATTTCCATCTTTTTCCTCCGTAAGGGTAAAGTCTAAGAAAAAAATTAAAGAAATTCTTCTTGTGAAAGCAACTTCAAAAATTAAACTGTCTTGTGTCTTGTGTCTTGTGTCTTGTGTCTTGTGTCTTGTGTCTTGTGTCTCTGTGTCTTGTGTCTTGTGTCTGTGTCTGTGGGTGTATTCTAAATGCACGTCGGTCATTCGATTTATTCATTTTAACAAGCAGTGCACAGGAATGGTAACATGACGGAAGTTTCAATAGAAAAATCTTTAAAGGAGAAGGAGTATGGGCGTGGAGAATCAAAATGAGGACATTTCAAAGGAAATGGAAAAACTCATGCAGGAAAAAACCGAAAAAGAAAAAGGAAAGAAGAAGTGGATTTTTGGGCGTTTTTCTTCTCTTCTCCTTTTTGTTATAAAAAAATCTTCTCTTTCCGGGGAAGGCGAAGGGATTAATGGTGAGCACAGAGGAACTAAAAAGAAAGGCAACATTGAGGAGAAACTCAGTGTGAGGCGGTCCGGTGTCCGGTACAGAATCCCAGCATGTGACTTCCGATCTCCATGCAAAGGTACAGGAGATTCTGGTGAAAGAAGGAGATAAGGTTAGCGCCGGTCAGTTACTGGCGAAAAGTTAGACCCGAGAGATGTGAATGAAGCGCTGGAAGCGGCAAAGACGCAGGTGGATCTTGCAAAAAGCAGGGGAAAGCGGATGCAGAGAAGAACCTGAAGGCGGATTATGAGAAGGCAAAAACAGCTCTGTCGAACGCGGAACTTGATTTCCAAAGAAAAAGAGGTCTCTATGAAAGTGGAGATATTGCGCAAAGCGATTATGAACGAGGCGGAAAGCGCATTGAAAGACGCAAAGGCCGGCATCGGCACCTTCAAGGTCGGTGCGAAAGGCGTGCAGGTTTCCGATACCTACGATTTACAGATTAAAAGCGCGGAAGAAGCGCTGGAGAAAGCGCAGAATGCTGCGAATTCGGCAGAGATTCATGCCCCGATAGCCGGTACCATTACCAGAGTGAATGTAAGGTCGGACAGTTTGCGGGATAACCTGACCGATAACAAACCGATTTTTCACCATAGAGAATCTCGATCAATTGGAGCTCGCCATCAATGTGTCGGAATACTCCATCGGAGAAAGTCAGCCTGGGGCAGAAAGTCAGTATTACGGCGGATATTCTCGGGGACGAAAAGTTTAACGGGAGAAGTTTCTTCGATATCTCCAACCGGAGAAGAGAAAGGGACGACGAGCTCGGAACAGGTCATTCCGATTAAAGTGCGTATTGAAGGAGATAAGAAGGGTCTGATTTCAGGGATTACGGCAAAAGGCGGACATCGTTCTTTTCCGAAGCAAAGGATGTCTTTGTAGTACCTTTGGGCGCGGTTTACACGGGAGAAAACGGAAAGAGTGAGATGCAGTTTGTGGTGAATGGAAAGATTCACATTATTCCCGTGAAAAACCGGTGTGGAAAGTGATGTTTCGGTGAGAAGTGAGTCCCTTTGGAGAAGGATGCCGCCTTTACAGCGGGAGCCCATTTTGTGACAACTCGGATCCGTCCCTCGGCGAAGGAACCGAGGTTACGGATAAACCGTCTGACAGGGAGTTCCGAGAGTGTAGCAGCTGGTGACAGCGCTGTAGTCGTTCGGTCAAATTAAGGGGACAGGATGAACGATACACTGATTGAATTACGAAATTTAGTAAAAATCTATGATACCGGGGGCAGTGAAAGTCATCGGATTAAATCAGATTAATTTGCAGATTCAAGGGAGAATTCGTTGCCATCATGAGGGCGGTCCGGTTCCGGAAAATCGACACTCATGAATATTTTGGGGTGTCTGGACAAGCCGACTCTTGGACAGTATATCCTGGACGGAGAAAGACGTGGCACAGATGGATCCGAATACCCTGAATATAGTGCGAAATCGGAAAATCGGCATCGTCTTTCAAAGCTTCAACGATTAGTCGAATGAGCGCTTTACGGAATCGTTGAGATTCCGATGATTTATGCGCATAGAAGTCTCGAAAGAGCGGAGGAGAGGCGGAGATGCTGTTGGAAAAGGTGGGACTCGGCGGACGGGTGCATCATCAGCCGAACAGAAATGTCGGAGGACAGCGGCAACGTGTCGCCATTGCCAGAGCCTTACGAGATGAGCCGCCTCTGATTCTCGCTCGATGAGCCGACCGGAAACCTGGATGCGGCTAGTTTCGGTGGAAATCATGGAGATGTTTTCCGCACTGCATAAAGGCAGGGGCAACGGTTTGTGAGTGGTTACCCATGAAGAAAAATATTGCAGCCTATACGGACAGAATGCTTCGTTTTTCCGACGGAAAATTGATTTCCGATAAGAAAAATGAGAATCCGACGCCGGTGCGGGACTTGAGTATTTTTGAGGGAATGTATAAAGGAGAGAGTCATGTTTCTTGAAAATGTAAAAGATGGCGCTGGAGCTCTTGAGACAAATAAAATGCGTTCTTTCCTGACGATGCTAGGGAATCATCATCGAGCATCGGTTCCGTGATTTCCATCGTTTCGATTGGAGACAGCATTCGGAAAAATGTTTTTCCGACCTGTATAAGAATGTGGGCGTTACACAAGCCTCGATTATGATCAGTCCCTATATGGATCAAAGTGAAAATTCGAGACAGTGATGACTTTACCATGGATGATTTGACAAAATTCAAAAGAAATTTTTGGAAGCCGTACAGATTATGTTGATAATCAGGCCACGGGAACGATCGATGTGAAGGTGGAACGAAATCGACTGAAAGTGAATTTGGAGGAGTTGACTATATTACCAGGATTTTCAGCCGGTACAGATTCTGAATGAGTCGCTATCTCTCGAAAAAGGATGTTGATGAAAGAAGAGCGGTTGCCTTGATTTCAGAGAATACCGCTCTGAAACTTTTTGGAACGCAGAATGCTACAGGGAGAGACTTTTTCGAAGTGATTTTCAGGGTGAAGTCAAAGAATTCAACGTGATAGAGAGTCTATCGTAAAGATCTGAGTCCGTTTGAGCAGTTGCTTATGGGCGGCACACAAGACAAAACGAGGAGAAGCATTTGTTCCATGGACTCTCCTTACCGGTCCGTCCGATGTATTTTTCCGCTATTCGCTACTTCGGTAAGGGTTATACAGCAAGTGAAATGGCGGCTTTGAATACGGATATCAAGGATTATTTTTCCGTGTGAAGAACCAGTAAGCCGGAGGGACTGGTATATAGCGTCGGTACAGGATGAAATGAAGCAGGTAGACAGTGTCAGTGGGCGGTCTCTCCGCGGCAATTGGCGGCATTGCGGCGATTTCCCTTCTGGTTGGCGGCATCAGGGATTATGAATATCATGTTGGTCTCCGTTACGGAAGAACGAGAGAAATCGGTATCGAAAGGGCACTGGAGCCAGTACCGGGGATATTCTTGTACAGTTCCTACGGAATCGGCGCTTCTTTCCGGCAGAGCGGGCTTATCGAGGTGATTTGCGAGTACACTGGTGCATTTAGGTGCACTGGCTTTTCACTTGACGGTAGTGGTAAAACCCGGAATTGTTGTGATTGCCGTTGTTTTCCGCCATTGTCGGTGTATTTTTCGGACTATACCCTGCAAAATAAAAGCGGCGAGAAGATCCGATTGTCGCGCTCCGCTATGAATAAGATCGCTTCCTTCTTTTCCGTATTCCGCGTTTACGGATTATGGGTTTCACAATGAATATTGTATTCCTTTTTAAAAATGGTAGAAAGATAAGGAAAACTGGCTATACTGAGAGGTGTATTTCAAGGAGGTGAGCTATGACGATAAGAGAAGCAATGGAAAAAGGCACTGGTAAGGCAGTACAAGGATACAGTTCTTTCCAAAGATGTAGTAGAGAAGCTAATGATGGGATTGGAGCACTGAATCAGGAGGTTTCATCTTAACTGAGTCTTCATTTGGAGGACAGACTGCTTTCCGACCTGATTGGAAAAACCTGAGTGCGTAATGCGAAGAATTTTATCATTCTTGCTGCAGACCCGGGAGAAGGTGTTGAGGAAAAAATCGGCTATGCCAGTGCGGATATTATGCTTTATGCACAGGAGCTGGGGCTCAATACCTGGTGGGTTGGCGCAAGCTTTAATAAAAGAAAGCTGTAAGAAGGAGTCTCCGGATCACACAGTTTATGGTGTTATTTCCGTAGGATACGGAGATAACCAGGGCGTTCACATCAGAGCAAGATGATTTTGAAGTTTGCTCGTATGAAGGGGAGGCTCCGCAGTGGTTCAAAGACGGGGTAGAGTATGCTTTGATGGCACCGACGGCGTTCAATAGGCAGCTCTTTTATATCAAAGGAAAAGGGAATACTGTCACCATCGAGTACAAAGCCGGAGAGTTTCAGGGCATTGATACCGGACTTGTAAAGTATCATTTCGAAAAAGCGGCGGGAAAAGAAAATTTTAACTGGGAATAGAGATTCCTTTCTGCATTACAAGGGGAAGATAGACTTTTGATATTTTGTCTATCTTCCCTTCTTTATGTGAAAGGAAGTAGGCAGGGAAAGCATGGGATTATTTCGTTGAGAAAAGCATTCTATTTATGCTGAACTATTTCGGATTGGAGAAAAATATGATTCGTTTGTACATGGAATTTTACACAGATCAAAACGGAAGACGATCTAGTGATTGAAGCGGAGATCGGCTATGGTGTGCGGGTTCCGCTTTCCGTGCTTTCTGATGCCCTTCAGTAGAGAGGAGATGTTACTTCGTGGCACTTCGATATGAATAAAGGGTGGAAATAAGTAAGAAGATTTACAAAGATTAGCAGCTGCTTTCTGATTAGGGAATGCAATGCACTTATAAAATAGGAGCAGAGCTCATCACTATTCATTTCTGCGAAAAGGAGCCATCTTGTATCAGCATTTCATAAAAAGAGAAATAATAAAGTTATTCATATAATCAATATTCTTTGCGTGGATATTGCGGGATTTATCATCCATAAGATGGGTTAATGTGGAAAAATTTCTAGACCAAATATCTTTATCATAAAACATGGTGGAAGTTCTATCAGATAAGGCGTGTTTTCTTCCGGAAAGAGCAAAAGCTGACAATTCAATCTGTTTGAGATATCTTTTCGATATTTCCCGAAAAAGTAAATGAAAGATTTTTGGGGATATAAAAAGCATGTTTACAGAAAGTTTCCCAAATCGCAAAAATAGTCTTTTAGAATTGGGTCCTTTCAGATCCAATTCTACTAAATCGTTGCTATGAGGCTTTTAAAAAGCGGACTGCTGCTGTAGCGAGGAGAAGGTCAACATCACGAAAATATAAAAGATAGTGGAGTTATGGCACTGGGAGAGTTGAGCAACTTTCGTATAGAAAAAGCCTCTAAGCCCTCTTCATCAATAATCTTTTTCTGTTGCGAGAATGAGATTCTCTTAAACCTTCTTTCTCTTTTCTCATCTTTAACAACCATCTCTAATTTTTCCTTCCTATATTTGCTATAAGTATGACATTTTGATAAAAATTTCAATATATTAACGGAAAATATTTTTATATATTCAGCAAAGATATTTGTTGTTTATTCAAATATATGAGAACTATTTATTTATTTTCTCCAGAGCGAATGATATTATTTTAACGAAATAAGCAAAGCTTGTTTTTATAAAAATGCAATTTCTAAGATAATTGGAAAGGAGAAGAAACTATGAAAATTAGAAATTGGAAACTTTCAGTAAGAGACATTCAATTTGGTGATAAGCTATCCTTTTTAAATGGGTCTTAACCATTCAAAGGAGGAGGCTCTTCGCATTAATTCGAGGAGGATGAGCGTATTACTGAAGCGGATCTGTATATTGTAAAACCGGGGGATAAAGTTCGTCTTTGTCCTGTAAAGGAAGCTATCGAGCCAAAGATGCAGACTGGATGGAAAAGGAGTATTTCCGGGTTATACAAAGTCCGTTAAGAGCCTGCAGGAGATGGTGTACTTCATGCTTTAAAAAACTTGTTCGGTTCTTGTTGTAGGAAAAACAGATGAGAGTGGATTCCAGGACGGAATTATTGATATGAGTGGTCCAGGTCAAAAACATACCTACTTTGGACAGCTAAATAATATTGTTCTTGTTGCAGATACAAATGAAGAGTTTGAGAAGAGAGAGCAACAAAAGAAAAATGATGCTTTAAGACGGGCAGGACACAAGCTTGCAGAATATATTGCATCCTGTGTTAGGAGGCTGCGGCCGGAAGCTCGAGATGTGTGAAACAACTCCTATTACAAAAAGAAAGAAAGAAATTAATGATCTTCCTTCTGTAGTAACGCAGTATTACAGCCTCAATCCCAAATGGAGGCTATGGGATACAACACCTTATTCTATGGATGGGATATGAATCATTATCTTCCCTTCCCTTGTCGAACCTCAGGAAATCCTGGATGGTGCATTTGAGTATCCGATTTCTTTTATGCCATGTTCTACAAAGTGGTCTACTTACGACTTTCAAATTTCCCTATTCTTAGAAAGCTGATGGAAGAGGATGGCAAGGATTATGCAACTCTTGGGAGTAATTCTTTCCAATTTAAATGTTGCTATGGATCAGAAAGAAAAGAGCAATTCAACTTCTGGTTAAAGCAGGCGGTACAGCTTGGAGCTGACTTTGCTTTGAGTAACAGAAGAGGGATATGGAAATCCGGATGCTGACTATGTAGGGTGCAATTGCAGCATTGGAAACTGCGGGAGTAAAAGTTGTTGGGTAGCAAATGAGTGTACCGGAAGAGATGGTGCTTCTCAATCATTGGTTACTTTAGACGATAAGATTGTACGATGGTGTCCACAGGAAATGTATCCGAGCTATTGGAAATTTCCTCCAATAGAAGACGGGTACTGGGTGAATTGAGGCATTAAAAGAGACGGAAACTCCGGAGGATGGGAGTTTGATGAGAAACTTGGTTCTTCTGTCAGAGAAGACGGATCCATCCTTATGGAAGACAACGGACTTTTCTGCGGAGATCAGACAGTAGGCTGGTCTAAAGAAAACCATGAAAGATTTTTAGGAGGTATACAAGATGAAAAAGCGATAGTATATATCAATCAGTTCTTTGGTCAGCTGGGCGGAGAAGATACTGCCGATGTAGCACCTTCTATTCATGAGGGAAGATTGGCCCTGCAATGGCATTTGATGCTCAACTGGAGGATTGCGAAGTAACGCATACCATGTTAGTGGGGATAACTATATCGGTTCTCTCATACAGAGGAGGCAGTAAGCGAGATATTGGATATGTTGAAAGACTTATCCTTTGATATTTTTCTTGCAGGTCCGGCTTTTAATGCAGGTCGTTATGGCGTGGCTTGTGGAACAATTTGCCAAGCAGTATCAGAAGGAAATTCAATGTGCCTGTAGTGACTTCATGAATGAAGAAAATCCCGGTGCGGAGATGTTTAGAAAAACCGTACTTATTGCTAAGGGTGGAAACATTGCTTCAAAAATGCGGCAAGATGTAACGGATCATGTAAGCTTGCTAATAAGCTGTTAAAGGGTGAAGATTTTACTTCCCTGCAGCAGAAGATGGATACTTTCAACAGGAAAAAGACATCAGGTTTTCGTCGGAAGAAGATGCGGCAACTCGTTTTATCAGTATGCTCCGTGCGCGAATTCATGGTGATTCTTATGTATCTGAGTTGATTATTCCAAAGAGACAGAGTGCCGGTAGCCTGCCTCTTAAGGATTTAAAGCATGCTAAGATTGCTTTTCGCTGAATACCGGTGGAATCGTTCCTGCTAGATAATCCGGATCATATTCAATCTGCTTCTGCAACACGCTGGGAAAAATACGATATTTCCAACATGGATGCATTAAAGGGAGGAGAATTTAAAACAGTACATGCAGGCTTTGACCCGGCAGCTGCTAATGCGGATCCCAATGTCATGTATGCCTGTGGATGCAATGAAAGCACATCTTAAAGAAGGAACATACGGAAGTTTACATAAGTACTTCTACACAACGGTAGGTACCGGAACAACTGAGAAAAGAAGCGGCTAGAATGGCCAGTGAGAATTTTGGCTGAATTACAAGCGGATGAAGTGGATGCTTGTGTATAGTCAACACGTGAGGAACCTGTACACGTTGCGGTGCAACAATGGTAAAAAGTAATTGAGCGTGCAGGACTTCCAATCGTTCCTATATGTGTAACAATTCCTGTATCTAAGACAGTGGGGAACAGATAGAATTTGTGCTACTATTTCCATTTCCTTTATCCATTAGGAGATCCTGCTACATCAAAGGAAGAACAATGGAAGTTAAGATATTCCAGAACAAAGAAAGCACTGGAAGCACTTTTACGGCTGACGTAAATGAGCAAACAGTATTTTTCCTAGAAAGGAGTGGTATTGTCTATGGAGACAAAACACCACTCGTATATTACATTTCATTGATTGTATGTGCAGTGATTTTGTATTGTTGCAGTTGGATTTAATCAAAGCTTTACACAGGTTTCCAATTTTTGTTTACTTTCTTCACAAGAGAGTTCCGGTTTGGCTATATTGTGCAGCGATGTTTTGCATTTGTTGTTTTTGCTCTGTTTATTGCCTTCAGTAAATGGGAAATATCCGCCTTTCAAGGATGGAGAAAGGGCCGGAATATAGTACTATGTCCTGGTTCATCATGCTTTTTGGCTGTGGAATGGGGGTTGGATTGGTATTCTGGGGGTTTGCAGAACCAATGTCCTTTTATTTGGCGCTCAAAGCCGGGAATTGCTCCAATGAGTGCAGATGCCTGCAAACTTTGCTATTAAAGCGGCATTTATGCACTGGGGAGTGTCACCCTGGGCAAACTATGCGGTGATTGGATTGGCTTTAGCCTATTTTGGATTTCGATTAGGTAAAAAGCCGATGATTAGTACAACTCTGGTACCTCCTGAATCGGTGAAAAGGCAGAAGGGGTTTGGTGGGGATCGTTGTAGATAGCTAGCGGTTTTTGCTGCCACTGTTGCAGGGTGTGACTTCCCTTGGCCTTGGTGTAATGCAAATTAACTCAGGGCTAAATCAAGTGTTGAATGTTCCATCAATCTGACTGTTCAGATTGCAATCATCGTATCTTCTTCCGTAATCTATATTTATACGGCCATTTCCGGTATTGAAAAGGAATCAAGATGATTTCCGACATTAATTTATATCTCTTTGTCGGACTTATGATTGTTGGACTCATTATTGGACCAAGAGTGGAAATTCTGAATAACTTTGTGGGAGGAATTGGAGCGTATCTACAGGATTTCATTAAGGATTCTGTTTTGATTAACGGCTACGGCGACAATGAATGGACTTTTAACTGGAGAATATTCTATTGGGCGTGGTTTATTGCCTGAGCTCGCTTTGTTGGCGTGATTTGTGCCAAATTTCAAGGAAGAACCATTCGTGAATTTATCCTTGGCGTGGCAATCGTTCCCGCACTCACATCTATCATTTGGTTTTCGATTTTTGGAAGCTTAGGACTCCATCTTGCACAGACCGGAGTACTCCCTAAAGAATTGATAGAACAAATTGCCAGCACACCGGAAAATGGATTATTCCTGGTTTTGAATTATTATCCACTTTAAAGTAATTTCCTTTGCAGCAATTATTTTATTAAACACATTTTTCACTAACCTCGGCAATTCAGGACACCTTTTTGTGCTATCCATACTTTCTTCAGACGAAAATCCCAATCCGCCAAGAAAAATGTTTATCTGAGGAGTAATTCAGTCAGTTATGGCTATCAGGAATGATGCTTGCGGGAGGACTAAAGCCTTGCAGACTATTTCTCTTGTTGCAGCTTTCCTTTATCTTCGTTATGTTCATGGAATGGCATCACTGATTATAGCGTTGAGAGGGAAAAATGGTTTATAAAAAATATTTTTACATAGTCGATTAAGTTTGTGGTTCTAGTTTTTAAGAGAATCAATAAGGATGGACTCATATGAGGACAAGAAAATACTGCCTGATTCCTCATAAAAAGAACAGAAATGTTTCGCATTGTAATGTTGGAGTAGTGCCTCTTAGCTACATTTTGCCGGGAAGCACTACTTTTTATATTTCCCTGGAGAAAAGTGATAATTAAAGAAAGTTTAAGAATGTGTAACTAGAGAACCAGTAGTTATGAGATATAGCTTTTTGTGTGCGGATGATTCTGTTTTGCTACTCATCGGCAGATGTTACAAAAAGTCTTTATTTAGGAATCTTGAAAAGCCATTGACTCATAGTATGAGAGTTGAGGTTCACCATTCTATTTTTCTACTTCTGACATACGGTGAGATTTGGAGCGAAATGCATTTCCGTATTAAAGAAAAACTTTTTGGCCTTAAGTAATTATTAAGGCAAAGAAAAATATGGTTATAAAACCATTCTTCAATTATTTTTCTTTCCGTTGAGAAAACCCCGCTTCTATGCTGAGACTATTTCGGATTGGAGAAAATATGATTCGTTTTGTACATGGAATTTTACGCAGTAAAACGGAAGACAGTCTGGTGATTGAAGCGGGAGGAATCAGCTATGGTGTGCGGGTTCGCTTTCCGTGCTTTCTGATGCCCCTTCAGGTAGGAGGAGATATTGCTTCACACCTATTTTTCCGTGAGAGGAAGACGGTCCAGATTTATATGGTTTCTTTACGGATAAGGACGAAGCTTCTTTATACAATTGATTTCGGTTTCGAGAGTCGGTGCGAAAACCAGCGCCATTCTTTCGACATTTTCCAGAGAAGAGCTGATCGGACTCATTCTTTCCGGAGACAGTGGCGAATACGAAAGCGCCGGGACTCGGAAGAAATCTGCCGAACGTTTGATTTTGGAACTGAGGGACAAATTGAAAACGGAAGATGCCCTTCCTTTGTGAGGAGAGGTGGGAGGCTTCTTTCTCCGGTTTACAGGAGGAGGGAGATACGGAGGCGATACGAGGCAATGGAAGCACTTCTCTCTCGGGATGATATAAGACGGGAGGAGGCGCAGAAATGCGATGCGCGGAATCACGAAGATGAAGAGCTGTCGAGGGGTTTACGTAAGCTTGCTTTTTAAGGTAGTAGGGATGGAAAGAAAACTAATACAGACAGAGGGAGTAGCGAAGATCTTCGCTTTGAGCCCAGATTCGACCGAAGATGCTTTTCGGACTATATCAGGGCAGGAAAAATCAAAAGAGTCTCTCCACTTTATATAGAGGCGGCAAAAACGAAACAGAGTTTGGATCATTGCCTGTTTTATGGTCCGCCGGCTCGGAAAAACAACAATTTCAACAATATAGCCAATGAACTCGGTGTGCATTGTAAGATTACTTCGGGTCCTGCAATTGAGAAACCGGGAGAGATGACGCTATTCTGAACAGTCTTTTCGGAAGGAGATGTTCTCTTTGTGGATGAGATTCACCGTCTGAACCGACAGGTGAAGAAGTACTCTATCCTGCCATGGAGGATTTTTGCCATAGATGTTCTTCTGGGCAAGGAGAGCAGTACCCAGTTCCCTTCGTTTGGAACTTCCTCACTTACGCTTATTGACGACGACCGAGCAGGGGCTTTTGTCCGCCCCTCTAGAGGATCGTTTTGGAATCATCAGTAAGTGGAGATTCTACAACAGAGGAGTTGACAAAAGGTGTCCTTCGTAGTGCAAAGGTGCTTTCGGTTCCGATTGATGGAGATGGAGCGAAGAGTATTGCCATGCGGTCAGAGGAACACCGAAGACTATTAATCAACGCTTGCGTCGAATTCGTGATTTTGCAGATGTGACGCTACGACGGAAGGATTACGAAGGAGGTTGCGGAAGAGGTCTGGACTTACTGAATGTCGATAAGTGGGACTGGATCAGAATGACAGGCGTATCTTTCCCGCAATTGTGGACTAAATATGCAGGTGGGCCGGTTGGTTTGGATACCCTTTCCGCCAGTTTGGGAGAAGACAGCGGTACTGTGGAGACATGATGGAACCATTTCTTCTTATGCAGGGGTTTGATTGACCGTACAAAAGAGGGGAAGAGTCGCAACAGAAAAATGCCTATAAACATTTGGGCTTCTCCCATAACCGGGAACAGGGGATGAACAATGAGTGAAAAATCACGGTGAACGTTATTATCGATGGAAAAATTGTAAGGGTTAGCGGTACGGAGTCGAAAGGATATCTGGTTGGTGTATCCAACTGTTTGAATACCAAAATCACCTCGTTTAAGAAGAATTTCATAATTATAGATTGCTTGCAGTGAAGACCTTCGTTTCCATCCTTCTTGAAATCAATATCTGTGATGACCTTTTTCAGGAACAGGAGAAGACGGAAAAAGATAGAAAAAGGAAAAAGAAGAGTTGGAGAGAAATCTACTCCTTGAAGCATAGATCTAGTAGAGACGCAGATGAAGCTCGACACGCATGTGCAGGAGTGGAAAAGAGCGCAGAAAAAAAGCGATAGAACAGCAGAAGGAAAAGAGGCGAGGGAATAATGGGAGACTTGTATCGTGCAGGAACTCCTTGCGCCTGCCAGGGTCTCTTTTCTGTATGCACAAAGCGGCGGTTTTGCCGGCGCGGATGCGAGCTTTATATGGGAGGACAGAAATTTTCCGCAGAGCCTTCGCGGAATCTTCCCTCTCCGAAGAAGATGAACTTCTGTCCGCCATCCATTTCTGACCATCTTTACGGTGTGAAGCTGTACGTGACGGTGAAATCCACGCTTTTTCAAGGAAGAGTTGGAAACGCTTCTGTCCTATATGGATCCGTACGTGGAAGCAGGGGTGGATGCTGTTTTAGTACAGGATTTCGGGTGGCTAAAGTTTTTGAAAGAGGCCTATCCGACCTTGCCTTTACACGCCAGTACACAGATGACAGCGTGTACGAAAAGAGGCTGTCTCCTTACTTTCTTCCTTCGGTATGGAACTGGGTGGTGCTTTCCCGCAGAACTTTCTCTTTTTGGATATCGAGGACATTCATCATGCAGTGGATGTTGAGTTGGAATGTTATCCACGGAGCCATGTGTTATTGTTATTCAGCGCCTGTTTCATGTCCTCTCTCTTCTGGGAGGGCGGTCCGAAATCGCGGACGCTGTGCAGGGACCTGCCGTCTTCCATATTCCTCCGGACGAGTCAAGGGGAATTTTCTCAGTATGAAAGATTTGTATGCTTTACCCTATTTAACTGAGATTTTGAAAGCCGGTGCCTATTCCTTGAAGGATTGAAGGAAGGATGAAGTCGGCACTCTATGCAGCAACGGTTGTCTCTATCTACCGGGAGGTACTGGATATTGCGAAGAAGGGACAGAAATATACGGTTTCAGAGGAAGACGAAGCAGTCTTAAAGGAGGTATATGACCGTGGGGGGTATACCTCCTATCTTAAGAACCATAATGGAAAGACGATGGTAAATCTTGAAAATCGTCCGTTTCGTGCAGAAAATAAAGAACGTAGCGAACAGCTAAAGAAAGATATGGAAGGAAGGATACGAAAACTTCCGCTTTCCATGGAACTCACGGTAGAAGCGGGGAAGGTTTACGTCTTTCGTTACAGTTTGGAGAGCAGGTTTCCGTAGAGGTCTTTTCGGAAGAAGATGGAGAAAAGCAAAGGAACGAGGGCACATCCGAGGAAGAATTGGAAAAACAGTTGAAGAAAACAGAAATACGGATTTTTATGTGGAAAGATTGCGGATACAGGGGCGTGGGGATGCTTTTGTTCCGCTTTCTGTAGTCAATGCACTACGTAGAGAGGGCATAGAGAGAGTAAGGAGAGCTATTCTTGCCGGGTTTTAGAAGAGATAAAAGAGATAGGGACTCTAGCGGTATCCATTGAGAAGAAGAGCAACTCTTTCCTGCCTTAAAAAGAGAGATAAGCCGTGTCTATATCGATGAGGCTGCTTTCTCTGAAGAAGAAATTCGAACGATGGCAAGGAAATCAAAAGAGCGGGAAGGAAGCCGGACTAAGGTTTCGAAGAATCGTTCGACGTGAAGATCAGAGGGATTCGTGCTTCGCAGTGGCTTCAAAGAAAATCGAATTCTTCTCTTTCGCCGCTTTTTATTTCGTACTTTGGATCGGGTTTTTGCTTTACAGGAAGAGAAAGAAGAAATTTTTGCACAGTTTGATTATCCGTTGTACTCTTATAACAGCAGAGCAATGGAAGTGTGGAAGGCTTTTTCAGGAGATTCCCTGACCTTTCCCATGAATTCAATTATCGGGAAGATTGTGCATTTTTCCGAATGGGCGGAGAAAAAGTACGCTCCACAAGAACTCTGATTTATGGAAGACTGCCGATGATGGTTACTGCAGGGTGTATTGAAAAACAAGGAATCGATGTGCAAAAACAATGAAACGATAGAACTGAAGGACAGGCAAAAATAAGACGATGCCTGTTCGTTTATATTATAAATTCTGTTATAATCAGATTTTCAATGCCGATGTCTTTTTCACTTTTTCGGCTTGGAAAAAGAAATTGCGATTTGACCAAAGTCTCTTCAGCTTGGATTTCACGACGGAAAGCCGAAAGGAGTAGAAGAGATACTGCGGAAAGCTTCCTCGAGAATTTTGCCAGAGGACACTTTCATAAAGGAATAGAGTAAAGGGGTTTTCATGGGAAATTTATTCAGCAGTTTTGCAAAAATCATCACTATTCTTTTGATGCTTTTATATACCTACAGCTTATTTTCGAAATTTATCTACGGATTATCGGGAAGGAAAAAAGCGCCTATCCGGTGTTTTGTTTAAGATTCTGCTATTACTCCATTTTATTTCTTATGCCGTTCTCTATTTTCAGACAGGAAAAGTTGTTTTATATTTATTTTTATCTTCCACAGCTTTTTCTATTTTTGCTCTATCCTCTTCTTTGGAAGAAGCTATACCCCTGTTTTAATGAGGTGCTTCTGAATAACCAGTCCCTATTTTTAGCGCTTGGCTGGATCCTTCTTGCCCGTTTAAATGAAGGAAAAAGCAGTCCGACAGTTTGCGATTGCTATGGTTGCAGAGTGTTCTGGCCTGCTGATTCCTTATATTGTGGACAAGGTCTGGGATTTTCAGAAATATCGCTATCTTTTCAGCCTTTTTCGGCATTATTGCGCTGGCCATGGTTTTTGTGGTCGGTTCTGTGACTTTCGGTGCGAAAAATGAGTATCCGTATCTTGGGTTTTCGCTTCCAGGCTTCAGAGTTTGTCAAGATTAGTTTTGTTTTCGATTGCCGGCATCCTCTCTCGAAGAGCAGGGGAAAGGAGGCGATTGTGCATTCGGCGCTGATTGCCGGACTCCACGGGATTATCCTAGTGCTCTGCAAGGATCTGGGTTCTGCGCTCTTTCTTTTCATTTCCTATGTATTCATGATTTATGTTGCGGAAAATAATCTTCTCTACCTTTTATTGGGAGGGATTGTTTCTTTTTTGCAGGAATGCTCTACGCTTTGTTTGCCCATGTGCGTACCAGAGTCTATGCTTTTATCGACCCGTGGAGGATATGGCGAGGGAAGGGATATCAGATTACACAGTCCCTTTTTGCGATTGGCACCGGCGGATTTCTGGGACTCGGTCTTTTTCAAGGATTACCCAATAAAATTCCCATTGTGGAAAATGACTTTATTTTTTCGGCTCTTTCTGAGGAAATGGGTGGAATCGTAGCGATTTGCCTCATCTGATTTGTCTTTCCTGTTTTATACAGATGATGATGATGGGAAGGGACATGGAGAGTTCTTTCTATAAGCTTGTTTCCTTGGGACTGAGCGTGATTTATATCATTCAGGTGCTTCTTACCATAGGCGGTGCGATAAAATTTGTTCCTTCAACCAGTGTGACCTCCCCTTTATGAGCTACGGCGGTTCCAGTATGATATCAGTTTTTATTGTATTTGCTCTTTTTCAGTCTCTTTTATCATACAGGGAGAAGAGGACCAGGAAGAGATGCGCTATGAAGAAAGAGATAGAGAAAGAGGCTACGGAGGGAAGAAGATGCGGAAGTCTGAAAGAGAAGAGAGGGAGGAAGGCGGATTAAACCGATAAAGAGGGCAGAAACAAGAGGAGCGGACTGAGACAGAGCTTGCCATTATAAAAAGAAAGCAAAATAGAAATGATATTCATTGTCTATCTTTTTGCTTTACTCTTTTGGACATGATTGTCTACTTTTCCTATTTTATTCTGTTTCAGAGCAAAAGGATAAGATGGGAAGTCCTTACAATGCGAGAAATTGATTATCTTGCACTCAAAAACAGTGCGTGGAAGATTCTCTCTTCCGACGGGAAGACTACTGGCAAAGACCGAAAAAGAAGAGGATGGAACAGAAGTGAGGTGTATCCTGAAGGCCTGTTTTTTGCGCATCCTGTCGGATACAGCGAGAAAGGAAAAACCAGTTTAGAAGCACTGGGCAATGACTATCTGACGAACTCCAGCGTGAATCCGATACGAAATTAATCAATGAAGTGGAGGAAAGAAAGAATCAGGAGATACCCTTGTCACAACGCTCGACTCTAATTTACAAAAACGACACTCTCTCCTGGATGGTAAAAAGGGCAGCATCATCTGTATGGAGCCGGAAAGCGGAGAGGTTCTTGCTATGGTCTCCAGCCCCTCGCTTTGATCCGAACACACACTGGATGAGGAGTGGAATCAGCTTATTTCAGAAGACAATACAGAGGAAACCTGTTGAATAGGGGAACATAGGGCTTGTACCCGCCAGGATCCACTTTCAAATTGCTTCTTGCCTTGGAGTATATTCGTGAGCATCCGGGCGATTGGCAGTTTTCACGTTTCAGTGTACCGGCAGTATAAGGATCGGATAATCCTTCAGATATGGTGCACTGCTACAACGAGGGAAGTGCATGGAAAGCAGATTTACAGTCTGCTATAGCGGATTCCTGCAATTCCACTTTGCTAAAATCCGGAACGGAGTGATGTCACGCGTTTTCAAAGTTTAGTGCAGGATTTTTATTACAATAAGGAATTGTCTATCGGCTTACCGACGAAGACAGGAAGATTCAACTTACAGGCGGATTCCCCGACCTGGTTAAAGATGCAAAGCGGCATCGGGCAGGGAGAAACCTTATGTACGCCTCTGCAAAATCTTTTGCATGGTATCAGCTAGTGCCAATCATGGAAGCTGGTTTTGCCAAGATTGTTTTCGGAAGTCAGGACAAAGAGGGTATCGTAGTGAAGCATTTTGGGAGGGAAGAGGAGCGAACGCTGATGAGCGAGTCGGAAAGTGCAACACTCACGGAGTTTATGCGATCGGTTGTTACAGAGGGAACGGCTTCCGCATTAAAAACGAAGTCCTATGCAGCCTGCGGAAAAACCGGTTCTGCACAGAATTACGGAAAAACGGAAAAATCAAAACCAATGCTTGGTTTGTCAGTTCGCGCCGATGGAGAATCCCCATATACATTGCGGTCTTGGTTGAGGATGGAGAAACGGGAGGAGAAAAACGGCGGCTCCTCTCGCAAGAAAGATTTTGACAGCTATCTGATAAGGAACAGAGTGGATAAGGAAAGTGTAAAGGAATGAAAAGAGTATTATCTTATATTGCGGAGCTGCGGTGGAAGGGCATCGTTGCGCCTTTATTTAAGTGTCTGGAAAGTCTTTTGAACTCTTTGTTCCGATGGTCATTGCCTATATGATTGACTCGGGAATCAAGAGGGAAACGGACGGATCATTTGGCACAGCTGTTTCTACTCCTTATCCTTGCGGTGATTGGACTGAGTTGTGCCATTATAGCGCAGTATTTTTGCGGCGGAGGTAGCCGTTCATGTGAGACGAGTCTTATCGCGATGCTTTGTTTCAGCAAAGTACTGCATCTCGTATAAGCGGCTGGATGAGACAGGAAGTAGCTTCTTTGCTCACCAGACTTGGCTGGATATCTTTCAGATTGAAACCACAGTCAATATGGTTTTACGCCTTTTTCTGCGTTCTCCTTTTGTGTTCAGGGGCGGTCATTATGAAACTTTTCGAATTTCCGTTCGCTCGTCTTTCCTGTTGTCAATGGTTCTCGTTCTCTTATCCGTTGTGATTTTTGGCATCATGCTGATTACGATGCCGCTTTACCAGCAGTTTCAGGTTGCCTGGAAAAATCACGAAAGCGGGTACGGGAGAATATACTGATTGTTCGTGTCATCCGTGCCTTTTATCAGAGCAAAAAGGAAGAGCTTTCAAAACAATGAAGGTACACTGCATTGCAAGTGGAGTAGGAAAAATTTCCTCCCTAAATCCTGTAACTGATGCTGATTATACAGCTCGGACTTATGGGATTCTTTACTGCTGCAATTCTCTTACAGGAGGGAAGACTTTTACAGGGAATAATGGTGCGGCGCTGACGGTATATGTCTCAGATTCTCCGGGAGGAACCTAAAAGCTCGTGAATCTGATTGTATTGATTTTACAAAGGCGTAGCCAGTCTCAATCAGTAGAGGAAGTCTTTCCATAGAAAATGAAGGTCGTTTTGAGGGAGAACGGACAGAGTAAAAGAGGGAGAGGAGAAGGGAGAAGGAAAAGAAGAGGAAGATGCAGACAGATCCGGAATCGTCTTCTCTCATGTTTCCTTCTCCTACGGGGCCTAATGGGGAATATGCCGTCTCCGATCTGAATTTCTGTTTTTGAAAGCAGGGGAGACGCTGGGCATATGGGGCACCGGATCCGGTACAGACAACATTGATTACTCTTTTGGCTGGATTTTCATCCCAGCTTATGAAGGAGATTTGCCTCTATGGAAAGAAAACAGAAGCGTACTCGAGAGAACTCTTAAAGATGATTGCTCTCGTTCCGCAAGCGGTGCTCTTTTCCAGGACAGTAAAAGAAGATATTATGGAGGCAGTAAAGCGAAAAGACCGAACTTTGGGAGGCGTTGGAGAAGAGCGCAGAGCGAAAAGAGTTTAGTAGAGGGGAGAAAGGGGCAGGGCTTGCTCACTTCCGGTATCGGAGGAGGAAAAGAATTTTTCCAGCGGACAGAGGCAGAGACTCTGTGTGCAAAAAGCTCTGTTAGGAAACTCGAAAGTGCTGATTCTGGATGATTCCTCTTCAGCTTTTGGATTTTTGCAACGGAGAGAAAGTTACGACAGGCTCTTACGCATTACGAGAAGACGCTGAACAAGATTATCATTTCTAGAGTCTCCTCTATTCGTGACTTAGATAAGATTCTCGTGATGGATCAGGGAGAATCGCCGGAATAGGAAAACATCGGGAACTTGTGAGATTGCCAGTTTATCGAGAGAATTTGCCTCTCTCCCAGATTAAAAGAAAGAGGGCTATAAATGGATAGGGGTTATGGTCAAAATAAGGTGTTTCGTAGAATCCTGGACTATGCAAAAAGCGACCGGCGCTGGATATTTCTTTCTTTCTCCGTTATTACGGTGATTCTCTCACTTACTTCTTCCGGTTCTTATGGGGCGGGGAATCGATACCATGCTGGGAAGGGGAGGGTTAATTTTTCCCGGACTGTATAAGATTCTTTTCTTATGCTTGTTGTTCTTCTTCTCACTGTATTTTTCAATGGTGTATGAATCAGGTCAATACGTACTTGAGCTATAAATTAGTGGAAGATCTTCGGAAGAACTGCATTCATAAGATGCAATTTCTTCCATCTCCTATTATGATAAAAAGAAAAACCCGGTGATCTTTTGAGGTCGATTTGACTACGGATATCGAGCAATTTTCGCAGGGAATTCTCATGGAAGCCAAGCCAGTTTCACCAAGCGGTTCTCGCAATCTTGGAAACTGCCGTTTTCTTATTCGCACTGAATGTGCAGATTGCCCTCGTCTGATTTTGATTACGCCGCTTTCCTATTTTCTTGCGCGCTTCGTGCAAAAGCGATTCTTACACATCTATTTTCAAAAGCGATTCAAGAGAGGAGGGCCAGCCTGCGTCTTTACTTCGGAAGCAGCGAAAAGTTGGCGATATGTGAGAGTTGGTGCAGGGCTTTTTGGAAAGAAGAGGATATGGAGAAAGCTGTATCGGGAGATAAAAAGGATGTCCAAAGTCAGAAATGCATGCAAGTTTTGCAGTTCACTGGTCAATCTAACGCTGATAACGTGCTTTGGGATATATGCTCTTGTGGGAGGGAATAGGAGGATATTTTGCGCTTCTCGGCGGTCGTTTCCGTGGGCGGTTTAAGAAGTTCTCTCCTGGCTTATGCGAAGCACAATATGCAGGCTCCGTTTGAGCGGTATCACTGCCGTGATTACGGAGTACGAGAATTTCCTAGCTTCTTCCGCCGTGTTTTTCTTTTGGATGAGAAGACGATGGACCAGGCGGGCAAACGATGGGAACTTCCGGAAACAGGGCTGAGGGAAAAGTACGAGATTTCTCATCTTGCCTTCTCCCTATCAGAAAGAGCGGAAATTAATTTCCCGTGATTTTAATCTCAGGTGGAACCCGGACGAGACTATCGCGATTGTCAGTCCGACCGGATGCTGGAAAAACCCGCTTTGATTAGCCTCTTAATGCGTTTCTACATCCGGACGAAGGAGCGCTTTATCTGGAAGCATGCCTTGCGAACTTGCGGAGGCATCGCTAGAAGAAACGTATGGCGTGGTTTTGCAGGAGACCTGGTTAAAAGCGGACCAGTGTTTTCGAGAATGTTCAGATTATGGGAAAGAAGATGCCGGTATAGAGGAAGTCATTGGGGCCTGCAGAGGAAGCGCACTTATGTCGTTTTCATCATGCAGCTTCCGAGAAGTATGACACGGGTGCTGTCCGATGATGGGAGAAATCTGTCGCAGGGGCGAGAAACAGCTTCTTTGTATCGCCAGAGTGATGCTGATGGATCCGGCCATTCGATGATTCTGGATGAGGCGACCAGCTCTATTGATACACGAACGGAACAGAAGGTTGCAGAGCGCTTTTCAGGAGATGTTGAAAGGGAGGACCCGCTTTTTATCGTGCGCTATCGACTCCACCGCTATTCAGAATGCGGATTGTATTCTGGTTGTGCGTGACAGAATATCATCGAGAGGAAAACATGACAGATTGCTAGCAGGAAAACCGGCTACAAACAAAGAATTATATGAAGAGTCAGTTTCAGGATGGTTAATGTTGAACTACTGTCAAATACATTCTTTTGCATTGTCAAGAAATTTGTTTTATAATAGCGAACACTTTTTAGCGTAATAAGAAAAGTAGTAGGAGAATGCTGGCGATTGTAAAAACCTTGTCTGAAATTCCATACGGGGAGTTTTCCAAGAAGGATTCGATTCTTTCCCCTGTTTCTGATCGTTTTGGAAGTGATTTTTGGAATGCATGGCAGCTACTTTTACAGCACGATTAATTAATCAGATGAAACGAGGAACTTGACCATGTCTACGATTCTGTATGACAACTATTGCTTTTTAGCGAGTGGCGATGCTGTCTGCTGCTCTTTCGGTATACAGGCAGAGTAATTTTGCCGCATCAAAGCTTCCACGTTTTGCAAGGAATCTCCGAAGAGACTGTAACAGAAGATACAAGAGTTTTTCTTTTGGAAAGTAATGACCGTTTGGAGACGTCTTCTCTGGTAACGACAGAATTGACAACCGACGCGTCGAGTAATGTGCGGATAGCGACTCTGGGTTTTGATTCGACTTTGCTTTTCAGTGCCCCACTCGCGATGCTTTTTGCATTTACCGCCGCCTTTATTCTTGGCGGGAAAAGGTAGCCATCATTTTCTGCAGTTATGAGTTCCGTTTGCTGCACTCGCTTTCCATCGTTTCGAAAGCGATGCCGATTTTGATCGGGTTTAAAGCGGCATTATGATGCGCTTCGAATGACTCTAGAAGAGAACGTGATGCAGGGAATGCGTGTGGTAAAAGCCTTTTGTGCAGGAAGGATACGAAAGAAAGAAAGAAGTTTGATGATCGAGGCGGATAGTCTTGCAAAAGACTTTATCAAAAGCGGAACAGTTGGTTTCGGTGACCAATCCGCTCATGCAGTTTTTCTTTATCTTTGGCAGTGGTTTCAATCATCTTTAAGTTTCGGGTCGTATGTTCGACAATGATTACATCGAAGGGAGTACGCTGGATGTAGGACAGCTTTTCTGCTCTTCGATGCTATAGTTTTCCTGATTCTTTCCAGCTTGATGCTGGTTGCCATGGTCGCTGTCATGCGTTTCATCTCGATTGAATCGACAAAGAGGACCATCGTGGAGTGTTTACAGGAGAGAGCACTCTTCAGAAATCCGCCTAACCCGGTTATGGAAGTTCGAACGGTTCCATTCGCTGAACATGTTTCTTTCAGAGTATGCGAAAAGAGGCAAAACGGGATGTCACTCTCGGATATCTCGCTCTCTGTTCACGTCCGGACAAACGGTAGGTATTTTTGGGAGGTACCGGTTCGGCAAAGTCTTCTCTTACTTCTCTTATTTCCCGGCAACGGTACGATGTCCACGGAAGGTAAAAGTCTTGGTTGGCGAGCAGTGATGCTGAAGAGTATGTTACGAGGTTTCACAGAGACCGGTTGCGTTGTGTTACATATTCTCTCTTTTCAGGAACCGCTGCTGGAGAATCTGCGACGCGTAACGAGGATGCCACAGATGCGGAAATTTAGTCCATGCCTGTGAACTTGAAGCACAGAGTTTAATCGAGACTAGATGAAGAGACCGTTATGAGAAGTCACGTGGAACAGGCAATAGCTTTTCCGGCAGGACAGGAAGCGAGAGACTCTGTGACCCAGGCGCACATGAAAAAGCCAAAGGTATTGATTCTCGATGATTCCACACTCCGCTGCTGGATACCAAGACGGATGCTTTTTGATTCAGAAAGAGTTTAAAGGAGTTTATTCCAGGAAACGACGAAGACCCATCATTGCGCAGCGTATTTCTTCCGTACGGATGCAAGATCAGATTTTGTTCTGGACGGAGAGAAGATCATCGCACACGCAGGACACACGCTGAGCTGATGGAAGAGTTCCCGCCACCACAGAAACTGTATGATTCCCAGAATAGAAAGGAGGATTCCGATGGAGAATAAAGGCAAGAAAAATCCGGATTTTTCCCGACTCTGGGGAAGGATGCTGAAAGATTTCGCTTTCGTTTTTATCCTGTCTTCCTTTACCTTGCTTTTGATTCACGGTTCAATGCCGTGGTCACCACGATTCCCGCATAATCAGCAACGGGTTATCAGTCTGATAGAAGAAGTGTATCGGAAGGAGATTCAGACACTTAAGTGTCGCACACACGATTTTTCAGGCAGATTACGATGCTGTCAATTGCCTCTGTCTCCATTCTTTTGACATTTGTTTAACTGGAATCTGGCTACCATTACATGGGGTTCATAACGAAAAAATACAAGTGAAGATGTTTAATGGAATGCAGGATCTTCCGCTCTCCTAATACGATCAAAACAAAACAGGAGATAAAAGCAGGGTCATTACACAAATGATATTGACTCCATCGACAATTTATTTCGGTTGTATTCCGCCAGGCTCTTTCTTCCTTATCGCATGGTGACGGTACTCTTTGATGTTCTTCTCCTGTGGTTCCAGTTTATTGGTCCTTCGGGTTCCGTGTTCCATGGTTCTGTGGTGGCAGAAGAAGGATATCGAGGAAATCGGACGCTTTTATGCGACAACAGGAAGAAATTGCAAAGACGGAAGGATATCCAGGAGATGATGAACGGACGAAGAAGTCGTGAAGGTTTTACCCCAATACGAAAAGAGCAGGCGCTGAAGGACTTTGATCAATACAATGAGGAGCTTTTTACCGTTTCCAAAGAGCGGCAAACCACTACTCCAACATCATTATGCCCATCTTAAACTAATGGCAAAATATATCCTCCTATGTTTTGGTGGCGATTCTTGGCGGAGTACTTCTTAACTTTAAAGTGCAGATTTTTTCTCTTTCCGGACTCATGATGACATTCCATCGTCATTCCACTATCAATAGCAAACAAGACAGTTTGCGGGAATGATGGTGAATTTCTTCGAGGGTCAATGCGGTAATGGGGTAGCCGGTGCAAAACGGGTTTATGCTCTAATGGACGAGGAAAGAAGAAAGATGCGGTCACATTCACGTTTGGTTTCAGTTTAGGGATCAGATGGTGACTACTGGAGGAGACAGCAGGCGAACCGGGGAAATAATGGGCATGGAAAGAGCTTAAGCCGAACGGAGAAATTGTCTTGAAACGTCTTCTCGGAACGTTGAACTTTTGTACAGTTTCGTATGACAGAGGAAACGTCCTATTTAGAAGAATTAATGTATTTGCTTAACATCCCGGAAGAGTCGCCTTCGTTGGCGCAACCGGTGCGGGAAAGACAACCCATTACAAACTCCCTGATTATCGTTTATACCTACCATTCAAAAGGGCAGATTATTTATGACGGTTTAGTATCTATGATATCTGTCTGGGACGGATTTACGTCGTTCCCTCGGGATTATTTTGCAGGACACCGTCCTTTTTACAGGGACGTTATGAGAGGCCGTTACGGAAAGCTCGATGCCAGTGATGAGGAATGTGTGCTGCGCGCGCGTCTGGCAGGGGGCGGAATGGTGCAATACGAGAGACTTCCAAGAAAAGGATATGATACGAGCTCGAGTGGCAACGGAGGAATTTATCGCAGGGGACAGGGGCAGCTTCTTTCCATTACGTGCTGCGGTAGCCGATCCGCGGTTCTCATCATGGATGAAGCCACCTCACTTTTCAAACTGATGCCGGACGGAGGCTATTGTTGCAAAAGGATGGATGCCCTCATAGCGGGGAGAACCGTTTTGTGATACACCACGCCTTTCTACTGTACAGAATTCAGATGTGATCATGGTTCTGGAACAGGAGAAATCGTTGAACAGGAAGCCGCATAAGTTAATTTCGAGAAGGGAAAGTACTATCAATTATACGGGCGCTTTTGAACTGGGCCAAAAGTTTAAAAGAAATCCTGCTTGCGAAATGAAATAAAACCTATGCTATACTGGGGCAGTTACCCACAATAGCACAGTTAGTAGTGCATCTGATTCGTAATCAGAAGGTCGCAGTTCATCCGGTTTGTGGCCTTTTTAAAGAGAAAAGCCGGTTCCAATGCTAGGACGCAGGAAGAGTTTCTTCCCTGTTTTTGTTTGTTGTGTCCATATCTTGGTACGGCTACTTTATTACATTGAAATTGCGGATTCTCCGCCATCGTTCTTCCTCGAAGATGATGATGTTCAAAAAATGGAGTAAGAACAGAAATTCACTTAGCAGCCGTGTGCTCTTCATTTGTCTTTTATCCGGACTTTCTTTCTTGTTTTTCCGCATCTTTTCGGGAGAAAAGAAGAGTGAAAATCTAAAAACAGGAAGAAGTCTATTAGTGCTCGCTCAAAAAAAGATCAAGAATTTATGATTATGGATGAGGGTATGAAAAGGTTTCTTTTTCGAGGGACTTTCCTCTTTATCCGAAGAGAGAGAGATCCGGCTAAGCATGAAGTGAACTTTTATCGAAGTGAAGGATGGAAAGGTCAGCTGTACGGAATCAACTGTAATAATCAGATTTGTGTTCATACACCGCCGATTAGTAAGAAACCGCAGACCTTCCGGTGTTTGCTTACCGCATGGGCTTATTATTGAAATTGTGCATTCGTAAAGAGCAGGATATGGACTATGAGGAAGGGTTGTCGTTCGCCGATGGAGAAGGATGCTTTATGCTCCGATTACTGTGGGCTGTCATATAATGCCTGCTCTTTCTGTAATCTTTTTCGCGATTTACGCTATCGTGAGCTTCCGTTTCAAAAATAGAGGCCAGAGCTTAAGCGGAGCGAAGGCGGTGTGGAAATCCGCGCCAAAAATGTTTCTCAGGGACGGTTGTGCTTTCTCCTTCAGACAGAAAAATTACTGACGTATTGGATTCCATTCATTTATATTTTCCAAATGACGTCAAAGTCAGAACAATTGCAACTGTGAGCAGTATTCTTTCAAAAACGGATAAAAATTCAAAAGCGCTTTTCCGATAAGGGTATACCTTACTCCTATATCGGAATAGAGAAAGCAGACTGGAAGAGTCCTGCAATTCATGCATAAGAACTTTGAAATTTCAGTGGGAGGCAGACACAGCGCGATTCAACGGGTACGGGAAGTAAGGGATGGTGTCGCATATTATGACCGGTGTGGCAGGAAGGGGAAGGGAGAAGAAATGCGGAAGCCATGGCGGATTTTCTCAAGCAGGACTGAAACACGAGATTTTTTGGTGAATTTCCTCCCTCTTTTTCTTTCAGCAGAAACGCCCCTCTGTCACTCCATTATGCAGAGGTTTTCTTCCGTAAAGCAGAACTGGGCTTGGAGACCTGTAACAAAGGCCTGAGCGAAATCATCGATTTACTGTAGATCTTTTCATGACCGGAATGAAAGGGCTAAAATTTCAGGATGACGGAATGAATGAAGGATAAAGTGAAAGGGGCTGATGAAAGAGTATTCTATGAAGGATGGAGTTGTGCCTGTGATTTCCTATGGAGGGAGGACGGATGGATAAGAAGAAAGTCTATGTCGATTCTGCAGCAACCAGTTTTCCCAAGCCGGATGGGATTCGGAGGCGACTGATGTGACTTCTGTGACGGGGCCGGAACAGTAAACCGTGGCGCGGATATAGCGAGGTGTATGATACGGAAGCCGTGGTATTTGAGACGAAGAACTGCTTGCATCTCTTTTCATGCTCGGACTATAAGAATGTGATTTTACCAAAAAATATCACGGAAAGTTTCGAAATTTCGTATTAAGGTGTCATGAAGGGAGATCATGTCCTGTGCTCCTCCATGGAACATAATGCAGTGATGCGGCCCTCTTATGCAATTGGAAAGGCGTTTCCTTCTGGGTGCCAGGTGGACAGGTCTTTCTGTTGAAAAACTGGAAGCTTGCAAAGCTTGAGAAAACACAACAGTTGTGATGATGCAGCCGCCAGCAATGTTTGCGGAACTTACTACCGATAGAAGAAGGTATGTTTGCAAGGAACACGGCCTTCTCTTCATAGTGGACGGTGCACAGACGGCAGGCGTGTTCCCCGAATTGATATGGAAAGATGCACGATGACGCGCTTTGTTTACCGGGCATGAGAGTCTTCTCGGTCCGCAAGGGAACGGGCGGGTTTTCTTTAGAGATTCTCTGGGAAGATGGAACCGCTTATCGCCGGAGGAACGGGGAGCCTGAAGTCATCTGGGAGAGCATGCACAGGATTTTTTTACCGGATCGATTTGAGGCGGGAACCCCAATCTCCCAGGACGACCGGTTTACATGCCGCTCTACAATGGCTTATGGAGGAGGGAAAACCTTTCAAAAGAGGAGTGTGGAACGGACGAGAAAGAGGGTGTGGAACAGACAGAAACAGGCTTATTTTCTGGCCGCTTTACAAAGACGAGAACATATGAGCTGGAATTATTACAAGCGTTCTTAGAGATTTTAAAAGTTGGAAGGGGCTTACGATAGGTAGTTGGGAAGAGAGAGGGATATCGAAGGAAGGGCAGCGGTCGTTTCCCTGCAAACCTTGCAGCCAGGAGTTATCTGATACCCATTTCAATTGGATGCACGCTATGGTATCATGACGAGTGAGACTACTGTGCTCCGTCCGCGCACATTACCCTGGGAAGCTATCGACCAGGAACCATTCGTTTTCTTTCGGATGGGCGAATACATGGAAGTAGAGTATTGCAGGCGCTGGAAGGGTATTGTGTTCACCCGCTAAGAATAAGGAGGATGGAATGAAAATTAATGGAACAAAGTATTGCAGACTTGGGAAAGAAAACTATCGTTCTGGCTATCGCAAAGCATGTAGGAGCCCATCTCTGCCAAGCATCAGAATTTCCTCACTTGAAGCAGAAAGAGATGGAGAGTGGGCCTTGCAATGTGACGCCAGAGAGGCATTTGACACCCTGTGAACCAAAAGGCTATCGATTCCATTTCATGTGGGTCATAGCACGAAGAAATCGCCGACACACGCCCGATTCGGAAAATATCAAGCGGAAGCCATTCACATATCAAGTATCGTAGATATTTATAATGTAGATCTCCGTTCTTTTTCTCGCAATTGGTGGACATGACTATATTCTAAAGATTGATGAGGAAATCTGTTTTACGGTAGAAGTAAGAAAGAGGATGTGTGTTCTATCCCATTCTGCACCAGGAAAATATGTGTGAAACAAATTTTATGTTTATAAAAGATAAAAAGGGCATCATGGCATGGATTGACGTGCGGGACGGCGAAAATTATAAATTTGACAACCGCGAAAAATGCCATTTTATTATTCAGGGAAATGCCAATACTTCCGTTGCAATGCGCTTGGAAGCACACGGAAGTCGGAAAGAAGCAATACGTAACCAT
>BNJV01002653.1_pt1 | contig 137007 bp, 191 predicted proteins | sample 8540591 | NCBI WGS metagenome assembly BNJV01 (sample SAMD00202457, study PRJDB9452) | human saliva metagenome | host: Homo sapiens | reverse complement strand
GAAATATTTTGCTGTCATTGATACCAATGTACTTACCTGCAATGCTCACATCAATCCGTTCCAGGCAATATTCTCGACATGGTATTTTCCGGTATCATTACACCGTTTTAAATTACAATATCGAGTCAGAATACCGGGATGTATTATCTCGCCCCAAATTCCATCTCCAAAAGACTTGATTGATGATATATATTGACTCGTCTGTATGGTTCTATATAGATGCGGAACCGCTATCCGTGAGTCTTCCTGATCCAAGATTTAGTTTTTTATGAGGTGGTAATGGAACAACGAAAACGGAAGAAGCTTGGCTTGTCACGGTAATATAAAGCATTTTCCTGAAAAAGTTTATGGAGTTACCTCGTCAGATGTTGAACATCATCTTAGAAAACACCGAACTTTAAATTTCTCCCTACAACTGATAGCTTGTACTTCTCCTCAATGTAATCCAAGAAATAGTTTACATTGAACTCTTCCCTGTCACCATTTTCATCAGCTCCGGTGCCTCATAGCGGAAACCGTAAGTATGGATGTGTTCCTTCAACCAATTCATGATTTCATCAAAACGGTTTTCTTCCAAAGCTTCTCATTGAGATCCTTCCGCATAGCCTGCATAAACTGCGCCGCAAAGGCAGTTCCCAGAGCAAAGTGGGAAGTAGCCGAAGCTCCGTCCGACCAGTGCACATCCTGTAAATACCTCTTTATCGTTTCAAGTCCACTCCCCAATACTCCTTGTACTTTGCATTCCAAGTCTTATCCAATCCTCTCTGTGGAATGCTTCCAACAAGCCTCTTCTCGATTTACAACGAATAAGGACATGCAACGGATAGGTCAATTCATCCGCTTGTGCGAATAAAGGAAGGCTTGGACACATTGATTGCCTGATAAAATTCTCTAAGATACCTCCAGTTGTTTTGGAAAATGCTTTGCAGCTTAGATAATGATATTTCCAAAAGGCCAAAGTTCTTCCCAGATAATTTTGCCAAAGTCTGGACTGAGACTCATGCATCGGAAAATTGTTCTAGATCCCTTCGGATTCTTTTGGAATTAGGGAAAAAGTTACGTTGCCTCTATAAAATCCTTTGTATTATAGGTTCTTTATTTTCTATAGAGAGGATATGAATATAGAAAATTATCCTGCCATTACTAGTCTTCAGCACCGCAGAAAAGTATGGAAAGAAAGAAATTCGAGAATCAGGGATAATGCTCTTCATGCACAGTTATCGCTCTGGTCCTCGGTACACGGTCTGTCTTCCCTGCCTGATAGACATGAAAGGCGCTGTGAGACATCGGATCATCTTGAAGCGGAAGTAGAGCAATTCTGACTCCATTACTATATAAGGGAGAAAGCAGAATTGATTTTCCAAACTCCATTCATGTATAGAAACAAAGTGAAACAGATTTTCGGCTCAAGCAGCAATATGAGGAGTATAAATGGTAGGGGGTATTTTTAAGTGGTACGGAAACACAAAGCACTGCATCCAAAAATTTCTTACTGCACTGGATTCCGAGTGCAGGTGCATCCCCATTGAAGAGAAAAATCGATGAATGCTATTCGAAAGAACGAGGAGATTGTCCTCGCTATCCGACACACTTTTCCAATGTTCCATTTATGGTAAGATTTTGTCATTCGGTATAAGGATGTGGAAGGGAAAAAGATATTTTTAATCACCACTATGGGAGCATTTTTCCGGTGACGGAACAGGGTGTCTCGCCAGAGTCTTAAAATATGGTGGGATTATCCTTCGAGCAGGTGTGTGCAGTTCGTATGCCGGATGCGGTTTGTGACAGTAAAGTGCTGAGTGCTTTAGCACCGAAGAATCATCCATGAAGCGGATAGAAAAATCGAAAAGGCAACAGCGCGATTAAAACAACCCAGTAAATATCCGCAAGAAGGCTTAAAGCTTTCGGCTCATCTGCGGCTTATTCGGACAAAGATTATGGTTTTACCATAAAACCACAGGGTATAGTGAAACTGAAAATCAGTGATGACTGCACCGGATGCGGATTATGTGCCTCTATCTGCCCCATGGAAATCTACATATACGAAAACGCAAAGCCGTCAATATGGAAAAATGCACTATGTGTTATCGTTGCATAAGCTCCTGTCCCAAGAAAAGCCATTAATTTTAGGGAAAAAGAAGTCATCGAACAGTGCCGGTATGAGAAATATGTTTAGAATGCAAAAAGTTTATCTAAAGCACAAGAAGAGCTTACAGCTCTTCTCTACTGCGTATTTTTGGATACGTATATTGTCCATGGGCGTTGGTCGCCCTGCCGTCCCTGTAATATATGGCATGTTTCGGCATCGGGGAAGACAGAGCCCAGACACATGGTGCAGTCTTCCTTCACCCAAACCGGCTTTTTATTCTGCATTCAATAGCCTGAACCGGGCATTTCTTCGCGCAAAGTGTACAGCCGATGGATGCGTCGGACACAGAAGATTCTTTGTCTTTCGCATTTTCCGTCATAAACTTTTTCGCTACCCTTCCTACAAATTCTGGCACCGTGAAATCCATCTCTTTTCCTTTTTTCTTTTCGGAAAGGATGCCTTAAGCTCAGTAATTTCTTCTGCCCGCTTTAAGCTGTTTTAAGCTTTTCCGCATGGGATAAGTCAAAATCACAGTCCAAGTATCCGGCATACGAATGTCGAATTTCGCATCCAAGGCTAAACCCTTTTCTTTTAAAAGGCTATCCGCAATCGAAGATGCTGCCCCGTTGTCGTTCGAAGGTCCCACATAAAAGCTAGGGCTTTGTCTATATCGAAGCTTCAACTTTCCAAGAACGCATAAACAATGCTGGGAATCCTCGTGTAGTGAGGCTTAAAATCCCAAACCTTCCATCCTTTACCGTATACTCATAACTTTCCGCCTTGCAGGTTCCTCAATGGATATCATTTCTTCCTGTGGCTCTTTAATTTTCTCTACATGCTTGGTATTTCCGGTAGCTGAAAAATAAATAACATCTTCCCTCCTCACTTTGTTTCTTTATTAATGCCCTATGTTCTTCACCTACAAACGGTCGATATGCGTATCAAATTCCTGTCTTTAACTGTAAAGATTCCTTTGAGTCCATATCTATGCTTCCTCTTGTTTTCATTTGCTTAAACAGTCATTGTAGTAGAAACTTTTGAAGAATAGATGATCGGTAAAGAAAATCGAGACGGATACCCTGAAGAAAATTTCCTATCTGATGTCTTTTGTAAAATATACTTGACACGCAGCTAAGGTCGTATATTGGTCATGTAAAAGTATGGCGACATTTTGTAACACATGTGCTTTCGTCCAGAAATGAAAGAGCAAGGAAAGGAGGTTTTCGATGAATTATTTCAACCCAGGAGTCGCTGTAGGTGTTTTTGCAGCTTCCTCTTGGTTCTTTTCGTAACAGATTGAGTAAAGGAAGAAACAGGATTGCTATGATGAAGGCAAGGTAATCGTCCGCGGGAAGGGCTATCAATACGCGCTACCACCACCATGGGACTCCTCATGCTGTACGCTGCTTTTTGCCGACCGAGTTGGAGAAAGTATTTGGGCGCGGAATTATCCTTGCCATCCTCCTCTTCTCAGGACTACGATTCTCATGGGGTACTGCCTTTTTCCATGATGCCTTCTGGGGCTAAGCATGTCAGAAAAATAAAGGATTGTGTTGTTACCGTGTGGGCTCTAGTTTCAGTGTCCTGAACATCACATGCATATCGTTGATAATAGCTCTCCCTGATAAAAGTGTGGATTGCAGGAAGGCTCAGCAGCCGCTTTACGCTTCGCTCCTCCTCAGTATCTCTTTTTGCCATTGCCCTACGGATTCTCATGCTTACTGAAGAATCGAATGAAGGAGAATGATGAAGAGTGAGGTGAAAATGAAGAATCTCGTTTGAAATCCGCTCGAGGCGGAAAAGATCTGTCTCAGCAGGGCTTGCGGATCTGGTAGGCGTCCTTGCAGGCTTAAACCATCAATGCCATAGAAAAGGGCGACTATACTTCCACGTCCGCCTCTGCCTCGCCACTTTGTCATGTACTAGGAAAAGCATGAGATGAACTGTTCACACGGGAAGAAGAAGATAGTTAGCTGTGAGAGGAGCCTGTGAGATAATTAAAATAATAGAGGGATTCTTTTGCAATAAAACGAGTCAAAGAAAATATTTTCTCGTACATGATCAGTGTACTTGTCTAGCTGCTGATATACTCTGTCAGAACTATAGATCGTCATTTCTTTTATTGTACATTAATATATTCTCTCGTGCAGCTAAGTTCTGACAGATACTTTTTCCATCAGCTATAGCTATGGCTTTAGAAAATCTGCTGAAAATCTGCTAGAAATTTGATATGGAATACTGTTTTCTTTCTTCTTTTTGCTGTGATGTCATAAAGTTAGAGAATCTTCTAACTAACATGCGATATTATTTTTCCTTTCTGATCTTATCGGATCCAGCGAATGGGAATATTCCCTGAAGGTAAGCTATGAGAGAATTTTCAAAATATTGATGCTAAGAAATTAGAAATTGTCCATGAAATTAAATCCGCCTATGATGAGGAAAGATATCTTTGGAAGAAGCCAGAAAATCCCTTAAAGATGAGTACAACACTGGCTCCTATGAAATTGCCATTATCGAGCAGGAAATGGTGGAGAAACCGAAGACGAGGTGCATTAAGGGAAGATATCAAGCTATGCTGGAGGTCTTCCAGGATGTTTTCGTCTACAAAGGATCCAAGCTCCCGGAAAATCATCCCATCTCCTGCTATCGTAGGGAAAATGCCAAAATAAGGAATTTTGCTCCTTTCCGTAGAGTTTGGTGCAGTATCCCTTATTAAAAACCAATGGCTGGAACTTTATAAGAATTGTTGAAATTCAAGATTCATTTTGTCGAAAGCAAAACCAATTATACCCGGTTTTGGAGAAGAAAGCTACCCGTCCTACCACCACCATGTGGACTTTGGATGACTTTTATCCGGGATGAGATTGCAGAGTGCTACAATCTTCTCTTAGAGGATAAGGAAGAGGAATTTATCGGAAAAGCAGAGCTGAGCTTGTGGCGGATGTGCGGGATTTGATGGACAAGGAAGAAAAATATCTCTACCTACCTCCTTGGAATGATCAACGAAGAAGAGTTCCGTTATGATGGCTGAGGAGACCAGGAAATCGGTTTTGCCTATATTAGCGTGCAGGCAGGATAAGTCCGGCAATCAGCATCAGCTTCCTCTTCTGCCTCAGCTTCTACAGCCGGTGCTCCCCTCTCCGGTCTTTCCTCTCGCTCCGGCTTTGCAGAAGAGCTTACGGTCTATTAGGAAAAGTATGCTTTAATAATAAGGAAGAAGCTGAATGTTAGCTACCGGTCAGCTTACCTTGGAGCAGATTAATCTGATTTATCAGCATATGCCTGTGGATCTTTCCTATGTAGATGAAAATGAACTGGTTTTTGCTTCTACACCGACACCAAGCACAGAGTTTTTCCCAAGTAAAAATGTCATCGGAAGAGATGTGAAAAACTGCTCATCCAAAGGCTTCGGTACATATCGTTGAGAAATCATTAAGAAGTTCCGTTCCGGAGGAACAGGATAAGGCAGAGTTTTGGATTAACAAGCGGACCTCTTTATTTACATCGTCTACTATGCGGTTCAGGATGAAAAACGGAAAGTTTCGTGGTGTGCTGGAAATGATGCAGGGACTTTTACCATATCCGTTCCTTACAGGGCTCTCAAACTCTTTTTGACATGGGAGCAGCAGGAAAAGGGAGAAAGCAAGGGGACTTCTGAGGGCGAAGACAAGAGGAAGGCTCAGAGACTTCTGAAGAGTAGGCAATAAAAAAGCAAGGGACTTTGAAACAGAAGAATAGAAAGCACAGGGTCTTTGACAGCGGCAAAGCTGACGGAAAATCACCGAAATACCCTATAAAGGATATTTTGGAGCGGATCCCAATGTAAAGACTCTCCTTTTTCCGATTAAGTGACCGCTTTAGATGCCTTAAACACTCCTCTTGCCTCGTATTATGATGCCGAAAAGCCACAGTAAGATTATGAGTGAACGGGCGAGGTGGATTTGGATACCCTGCTTCGAGCTTCAGGGAGTATTTTTAAACTATGAGCTTTCAAGGTTTACTCTCTGAGGCTTGGTTTGCTTTCTCTGCATAGGGATATTTCATCCCATAGTGGTGTATGCGGAGTATTACTTTAGTAAAAATAGCCTGGCTCTGTAATAGGTCTATCCGCCTGTATAGCCAGTCTTTTTCTCCCTTCTCTTTTCCTCTCCGGAAGTTTGGCCATCTTTGGCATCTCCTGCTTTTGGAGTATTCATGAGATGTATATGAGCAGGAAAGAGAGTGGAAAAAGGATGGTTCCATCAAGGAGAAACTAGGATGGATGGTCCGTTCAGTCAGAAGCAGCCTCTTGGCTGCATAAAAACAGCGTAGCAGCCATAAAACTGCTGCACTAAAAAGTCTAACTTTGGGGGTCACTTCGATCTGTCACCCTCAAATGCTCTTATTTTTCATGCTAAATCATAAGCACATTGGTATAAATGTGCAGGCGAGAAAGCATCGTCTCTATTTCAAAAGCCTCGTCGCCTCGTGCTCCCGCACCAACCCATGATGCATATTCTCTTGTCAGGAAAATCGGACCGAGGCAGCAAAATTCTCAAAGCTGCGCGCATGGTGCCTCCGCCGATACGAAGGGCGGTCTATGAAATATCTCCGCTAAAGGCACGGTGAAAGTGCTTTCAGACAAGTTTTAATGATTCACTGTCCGGATTGTTCAGAAGCCACTTGGAATCGATCTACTAAGGTCGTATCGATATGTAAGACTTCCTGAATGATGTCCACGCCTCAAATCACTGCCTTCACTTCATTTCGGATAACGGTAGTCCAAGATAAAATAAAGCCGGCCATTTTCAATATTTGCCTTACCCAAGTTAAAGTCCGAGGGGCCCCATGTAGGCACCGTCATGAAAATCACCTTCAGGTGACACCGTACGGATCGCCCAGAACAGACTTCACTGCATTTAAGCTGAGGCATCGTTATGCAGCTTCCGACAAATTCAAAGCATCTTCACCGCCCGCATTCCACCCATGAGCGAGAAGCATGGAAGGAGCTTTTCCATCAATATGATATGCGCACTTCCCCATCCTGATGGCGTTCTCGCTTAGTCCATTTGCAAGCGGGAACTTTCTCAAAATACTCTTTTTCCAGCGGCTTATCCACAATCACATCCGCTTGCCGATTACGCATTAAAAAGCTGTGCGGACTGCATAGACTTTATACGGAATCAATTTTCCTTCAGCACTGAAAGTCAAAATTCCCTTTTCCGCTAGATACAGGGAACTCCGCATCCGGTACGATTCCCATAATAGGATTCTTACGCACCTTCTTATAGTAAAGGATGCGGCAGAGGTATTTTCCTCATCCCGTACCCAAAATCATCTGGATATTGTGCTTTAGCTTATAGCCCTTATCCTTTAATATCTTCATCGCATAATGCACGCAATGGCAGGGCCCTTATCATCCGGTTCCCTCTTCCCATGATATAGCCGTCCTTAATTTCTCCTGCCAAGGGATCAAAGTGCCAGCCGTCTCCATGAGAACGATATCAGGTGTCCCAGTATGCCTACCGACTCCTCTAAATTCCCGTACTGAATTACACCGGCTAGCCATCGACTTTCCACCTGACCGTCTCGCTTACCCGATCTCCAGGCCTTATCCAAGCACTTTTGCAATGTTGGGGCCGAATGGAGCCTCCTTCATTTGCCACATCGTCATCCGCACGGATTCAATCTTTACCAGCTCTCACAAGTCAGCAATCATATTGTCCTGATAGCCCGTGCTTCCTCTAAAAACTTCATTGTCACCAAACCTCCTTTGATTCTAGTGTTCTGTTTGATACTGTTTAATTCTATTCTGTTATCTCTTCTATTTCTAATCCTATTTGGGTTCTATTACTTCCACGAGCAGCTTGCTTTATATGCAATATCCCAAAATAAAACCTATAAATCAGAATGTCAACATCTTCTTTTGCCCTCAGGCTTTCAGATTCTGGTATTGCCTTGGTCGAAATCAGTTCCTCTCTAGCTCTTTCTCCAAAGCTCTCCCTCTTCATATAATTTTCGGGTAAAGCTCTCTAGAAAAGTCTTGTTCATAATAGTCTTTGTGCAAAGTCCCGAATTTCTCGAGAAACTTTCAAAGGCATACCCTAACTTAACCACTGCCACTGTCATCCTTTTCTGCTAAAGGAATTTTGTTGATGTGCTTCTCCGTCATACCAAAGGAGTCGTTTCCCTCTTTTTCCTCCGAGTGAAAAGAGATTGATATTCCTCCGGAAGCCCGGCATGCATCCGCTCCACTGAGCTTTCCTCTTGTTCTTTCGCATAAACAGAATTCAAAGCATTTCCTGCGCGAATCCTTTCACCAATAGTAGCTTTTTCCGGCATCACGGATAGGAATCACCTGCACCATTATCTATATGATAATAAAGCTTTTCCCCGTCTTCTATCAGAACAGCGTAGATGCTCTTCGGAAGGATCTGTCAAAAGCATTATCCCAAACATATAACGCTTCAAGCTTTCGTTGCATTTCATTCCAATCCCTATAGTTTCATAAAACACTCACTTTCCGTCGTTATCTTCGTTTCTCTCCGCAAAAGCTCTTTTAATTCCTCAAAGCTATAGTCCCGATAGACTTTCCTCGTTTCAGTATAGAGATTCGGTCGTCAGGCGAGGGCTTTCCAACAGTAGTTTCCGGCTGGATTTCCTTCGAGGAGAGAAATCAATTCTCCATCCGCATCTTCCGCCTGATGCGCCATAAAATAAACTCTCCCTTTTCCCAGTCCATGGCGAAGCTATTCATCACTTCTGTGGCGGACACTTGCAGGAGATTTTCCTCTTCCGAAATCATATTTTCATAGAGAAATTCATATGGCTTCCTACTGATTTTTTATTACTCTAACGGCTCCTCCATCCTTTTCCCCTTAATGATCCTAAATTCTACATTTTCATAGCGTATTATGATTCTTCGTAAACATAATTATATTTTTATAATCGTATTGCATTTCACAATACACACATTACAATTTAGTGGAAAGGTGGTGATATTATGAAAGATGCAACAGTAAGTGCTCGTGTAGAATATACTGTAAAAAATGAAGCAGAGGATGTTTTGCAAAAGCTAGGTGTTCCTGTTTCCGTTGTAATCAATTCTCTTTATCGACAGATTATATACAAGCAGGGTATCCCCTTTTCCCTTACGATTCCCCAAGAACCAAAACTCTTGATCAACCATCTGAAGCTGATTTAAATGTAAAGCTCTCCCACAGCTATGATCAATCATTGCAAGGAGGGTCGTTCGGAATGAGGTTTTTGATGAAGTAGAAAGGAGTTTAAAATAAATGGACTCCTTCGAAATCATCATAACTCCTGACGCCATCACAGATCTTTTAGAACTTAGAGATTATATTTCGAACAGTTTGCTTGCTCCGGACACTGCCCTGTTTTATATTGAACCATTCGTAAGAAATCAATACCTTATACAAATGCGGATCGAGTAAAACCCATAGAAATAGAACCATGGAAATCTATCGGTATTCGAAAATCATAGCAAAAACTTCTACATCTACTATCGAATAAATCACAAAGATAAACAGGTCTACATTCTAAACATTCTTTATAATCGAAAGAGATCAACTCAAACAGCTTGCTAGGAAGTGCAAATAGAGTCCTTTATTTTCCTCCAAAATCATTTCCAAATCGCTTCCCTAATTCTTTTTAAACTTTCTTCATTTCCAAAATTCATGCATAAAGGATACGTAAAGAAGCCCATGGGGCGAACCTGCGTAGGGCTGGCTACATCCCAAAGCTTGCTTTTGCCCAGCGTTCTATGACTTCCAATACCTTGTCTTTGCCCAAGAGATACCCTGTAGCAAATACAAGCTTGCTCGTAATACAGTTCCCCAGATTTAAGTCCTTGATTCTTTCATAATAGTCCACTGTATCTCCGGACTGCCCTTCATAGTAAATTCAGCTTCATCTTATCAAACTCTTTTCGGAATTCAGCTTTCCTTCTGCTATCACTCGACTGTTTTCGGGCTGTTTGGCTGACATTCTCTGCTTCTTGGTTCAGTGGAAATATCATAGCTGCATAGAGTTCGAGAGAATCTTGCAATAATTGCTTATCGTTGGCAGGAGCCCTTTAAGACACTTCTCTTCCTCCGCTTCCATTAAGCGACTATGTTCTTCATGAAGAGCTCGGAATGACTTTCCGCTTCCCGTCCGATTTTTCTTTGCCGCAAACAGCACATGGCCATCATATATTCGTTGGCTACAGTGGAATAATACCACTCATCCCAAAAGGGCAGGAGAAGAGAGAGTATGACTTACCGCTTCTTCATACTCGGTCAAAAACTCCACTCGGCCCTTGCCGCAGATTTTGGTGCGGAAACTTGCTTTCAAAAGCTTCAGCTTCGCAAACTTTCATAGGATCCATTTTGATTTCCTCGCAAATGTCTCGGTACTTCTTCCGGTAGTTTTATTGCTTCCATAAGCATCCTTTCTCCGGACAATGCTCCGTTATCAATACACTTCCCTGAACATCAATCCTGATTCCCCTCAGTCTATAGTCTGTAAAAATCTCAAACCACGAAACTCTGACAGCCCTGCTGCGGCATAAATCACCTCATCCGGGATCATGGATATAGCAAAGAATCTGTCCCTCTTTTCCCTCCTTATCCGGGTCAAAATCCAGCATTAAAAGCAGCTGTCACAATACTCCGCAAAAGGGAATCCATTGCTTATGAAAAAGATAAAGGCTTGATCACCTGCTCTCCCGCATTTTCTCTATTTCATCTTCGGTGAAAAAGTCCGGAAACTCTGCTCAGAAGAGCATCTCTGTTTCTGAAAATATTGCTTTGTCTTCTCCATCTGCTCTAAACTCATCAGGAAATGACTTTGTTTTCCACATCATGGATTGTACCAAGCTAAAATGCTGAAATATTTGCTTCGTATAGCTGTAAGCTCCTTGTAAGTCTTTTCGTAGTTTACGATGGAGAACGCTTCTTCTCCAGCCTCTATCTCTTTCTGCGAGCAGGAATCTCGTGATACTCCTCCCAATATCCCTCTTCTCGGATCATCCAAGTCCGGTTCTTCGAGAATTTCTCCTGACGTACTGTTCTATCCTCTTTATCTTCTGAATAAGATCCATTTCTACTCCTGCTTTCTTTTTATCATAAATATTCGATCGCATCCTGGAATATTCAACGCTTTACCTTCCCACTTCTTCTTAACTAACATCTGATGGTAATTATACTATATCTGTCCTAAAAGAAAGCAGGAAGTAATATAGTGCAATTCACAATGACCATTTGCATTACAGTCGGCAGAAAGGTGGTGATATGATAGAAAGATGCAGCACAGTAAGTGCTCGTGTATAGAATGCAATGTTAAAATGAAGCAGAAGATATTTTGCACTGGGCGTTCCTGCATCCGTTGTGATCAATTCCCTTTATCGACAGATTGTTTACACAAGCAGGGCATCCCCTTCTCGCTCACGATTCCCCAAGGAACCGAAAACTCTTGATCAACTGTCTACGACTGATTTAAATGCAAAGCTCTCCACAGCTATAATCAATCGCTTCGTAGAGGGCGTCCGTTTAATGGGGTTTTGATGAAGTAGAAAGGAGTTTAAAATAAATGGACTCTCGAAATTATCATGACCCTGATCTCTACAGATCTTTTAGAACTTAGAGATTAATTCAGATAGTTTACTCGCTCCGGACACTGCCCTGTTTTATATTGAACCATTCGTAAGAAAATCAATACCTTATTGCAAATGGATCGAGTAAAACCCGTGAAATAGAACCATGGAACTATCGGTATACGAAAAATACAAAAACTTCTATATCTACTATCGAATTAATCAAAAGATAAAAGTCTACATTTTAAACATTCTATATAATCGCAGAGATCAACTAAACAACTTGCTGCTAAGTTCAAATAGCACTTTGCCGAAAAGCACATGTTCACCATAATCAAGAATCTTGACTTTCTGTTTTGGAATTAAATAGTATAAACAAACTTATCATAAATAAATTTATATTATGAAAAGGCATGAAATTTATAGGTAAAAAGCGAAGCTAAATCAGACTCAATGTAAAAACCTCTTAGATCTCATTCCACTGCAATTTTCTTGGATTTCAGAAAGCTGCTGCCATCAAAATCATTACGTAAGCGAATTTTTTTCCTCGATACTCACGCTGTTATACCACTGTCCCAAAGAAGCATATTGTCCGTAATGAATATTAATCAGCATACTGCAAATAGGGCTCCAACTGCCTTTCTCCACCGTCTCCGCCAGCAAATAATAGGCATCTAAAAACAGGAGATTCCGCCCATAAATCCAAACGGGAAGCGTTCTTTCCAGTAGCGGAAGCTTTGCGGAAAAATCCGTCTCCGTGAGGTGCTTCCGTTTCATATTGAAAGTCTATTTCACTGCCGAAAATAGGCGATGCTTCCCCCGTCAGGGCCAAGGTTTATCGGAACTCCCTCTTCCGCAATGATAAAATTCCATAATTTCTCCTCTTCTTTCCCAACGTAATCGAATCAAAATTCTATAAAAAGATAATTTATTGTATCACGAATAGAACTCTCCTGTGTTATACTTAAAAAGTTATAATAAAAATCAATTATTTACTATTTATATAGAGATGAGATGGAAGAAGGGAGAGCGAAAAATGGATTTAAGCCAGAAGAACTAAAAGAAAAATAAATGAACTTCAGAATACTGCGCAGTTTCAACATAGCTGGAAAGCCATACGAAATATCATCACTTGGAAAGAAAGAGTACAACATTATTTTTGCTCGGAATATGGTTCTTTTGTTTCTTTTGCTTTCTTTTTTGGTGGCGGTTTAATGCTCCTTACTGATGAAGGTACTCTTCCCCGCAGTGAATTTATAGATGCACTTATGATGCTCCTCGCCAGATTGGGCATCTTTCTTGTGGTGCTTCAGATTCTCAGTGTCCTACTGTATAGCTTGATTGGTCCCAGTTGGGGAAGCAAAGCAAAGAGCTAAGCTCCGCAAACTTTATGAGCAGAGACATTCTTGCAACGATCCTGCAAGTCCTTTATCCTTCTTCAGAAATCGATACGGAACATGACATGTCCCCGAACAATGTAAAAGAACTGGTCCCTTCTGCAGATTACTATATTCAATCCGGAATACTGAAGCTCAATGATGAAAGAGAACTCAAAACAGTGGATTTATATGCCTATAGTGTCGTAAAAGGAAAGGACGGTTACGATGATGTAACCGACTTTCTCGGCCAGGTATACTCGATAAAGAACACGTTTTCTTTAAAAGGAGAACTGCGAATTGTTCCGACAGAGCATTTCCTTCTCTTTGAAACCCAAGGGGGGTATCCCGGCAGCATGCAAGGCGGTAAGAAAATCGATGTAGAAGACATACAGCATAACGAACACTACAACATTTACTGTACGGACGAACAATCTGCAAGAAAGTTCCTAACTCCCACTGTTATCGAATGGTTTAACGGCATGACTTCGGACTGCAAGTTTTCCTTCTATAGCAACGAATCTCGGATTTATTTTGCAAATTATAACGACCGGTATTCCTTCGCCGTGCCGAAAGACAAGAAAAGTCTCAAGGCATGGCGGATAGAAGACGCGGCGATAAAGCTGAAATATGCCGTATATTTCGCAAACGAAGTGACGGAGATGCTACATAAGAACGAAGGATTTTCATAGGACTCCGCTTTTTCTTTGCATAGAAATTCTTTCTTTGCATAAGATCTCTTATTTTGTCTTACTTAATTTAACCTTGGGAACAAGGAAGTACAGAGGAATGATATTCAGTACAAATGTTGTTATAAAGAGCAGCATATCCTTCAGCTGAATTCCATTTCCGGACAAGATTGCATTCATCATATTCGTGTAATAATAGCCCGGGAAAATCCTTTGTACTTTGGCAACAAGGGAAATAAATCCGCTTTCCGCTCCAAAGCTTGCGAAGGGCATAATGGTCAAAGCTGCCAGAATAATGACCGGAAATCCCACTGTATCAATGAGTTTGGCATCCAATCTCACACCAAGTACAAAGCCGATAACGCTGAAGTAAATCCCCATGATGGTCAATAAGAAAAACTGAATGCCCAGCTTTCCGTTAATCGGGAATTTGGCAAATGCCGTCGCAGCGCCTAAAACAACAACAAAGATCAAGGCATTTAACACGATTTGCACGAAGGTCTGGTCCAAAAGATAGTTTTTATCCCGTAGTTGGAAAAATCGAGTTCAAAGGAATAAAAAACCGATGTCAGAGGAGATTCTTTTACTAAAAGGTTGCCAGACTGTTTCCGATGATACCGATAAACACGGCAATCCCCAGCATAATATTCGGTAGCATATCCGCCTGAATATTGTATAAGAACATATACCAGGCCAGTGGAAGAAGAATCGTAAATAAGACAAATCTTCTGTTTCGTAACACCTGCTTTAATTGAATCATGCTAATCATTTTTAGGCCTCCTTTTCAACCTTTTCTCTATAAAAATTCTTCAATCGTTTTTCCCCTGCCAGTGAATCTCTTCTACGGATTCAGCTGCTGCAATTCGTCCATTCTTTAAGATCATCACCTTCGTAAAGAAGTGATCAATCTAGTTAAAATCATGGGTAACAATCACCGAAGTATATTTTTCCTTCTCTAGAAGCTTCCAAAATCGGTCTACGGATTCTAAGTCCATTCCGGTGGTTGGCTCATCCAGAAAAAAATCAGCTTCGGAGAATTTAAAAATGCTGAGCAGTAAGGAAAAGCCTTCTCTTTTGCCCGCCGGAAAGACCACCCACATATTGCTTTTTAAAAATCCTGCAAGGAAACTTTTTCCAAGGCTGTATCCACATCTATTGCAATTCGATTCATCGCACTTTTTAGCTGCACTAAATCCGAAACCGTCAAATCATCGATCAAAATATCGCCCTGGGGCATCATACCGATTTCTGTCTGATAATCCAGTGCCGTCTTCACAGTACCGGAATTTGCCTCCAGCTGACCGGCAATGATTTTCATCAGCGTACTCTTTTCCCGCTCCATTATTCCCCAGCAAAGCGACCTTCTCACCTTCCTCTATGGAGAAGGAAACGCCTTTTTAATACCTCTTTATTTTTTTAAAGGATTTCTTGATTTCATCTACACTAAACATCTCAGTGAACCTCCCATTTCTTTCTTTACGAGGCTCATTATAGAACGTGTGCCGAAGAGAAAAATAAAGCTTGTCGTGAATGGTAATTTCTTTTTGTCGCGAACGGTAATTTTCTGAAAAAGACAGACTGAAAGAGGATCGTATAGCAGCAAAAAGAGTTTTTTGAAAGGAGTATCCCCTAAAAGAATGCCACAAAAATAGACCTTAGGAAAAATCCCAAGGTCTATTTGCAAAACTGAATGGTTTGAGAAAAAAGATGATTGGCGCTGCGGGTACTGATTAGGGATTTTGGGTATTTTTTTCCAGAAATTGTATGCACGTTATAAAGACCCAGTCCTCTGCCTTCCCCCTTAGAGGAATACCCCTTATCGAAAATAGGAGAGAGCTCCAGTTTTTCCGCCTTTGTACTGTTTTCCACCACCAAAATGAGCATTCTCTCCTCACGAATCAAGGCGATGGCGATTTTCGGTGCTTCAGCAGTAAGACATCCCTCTATGGCATTGTCACAAAGAATAGAAAGAATCTTGATGAAATCCAGCAGCTCGATTTGAAAATCATAAATCTCTTCTTCTATCTCCACAGAAGTCTCTATCCCCTTACTCTGGGCCTCCAGGAGCTTCGCGGATAAGATACTTTTTACCGCATCATTTTCAATCCGGCTTAATTTTGCAAGGTCAAATTTACTGCTATAAAAAGGGCTTTCCGCTGTCCTTAAGAACCGTATTGTAAATGTTTTGAATGCTGTCAAAGTCTTTCCGCTCAATTCCCAGCTTCAAGCTGGTTAAGATATTCATATAGTCATGGCGAAAACTGCGAATCTCTCCGTATAACTCCTCCACATGATGACTGTATTCGGAAAGCGCCTTTAGCTCACTGTCCTTTTGCTCCAGCACTTCCGCTTCCAGTCTTTCCTTGAAACGGCATTGATATATAAAAAGCACCACGAAAAAGATAATGATATAGAGATTATTCAGCTGTCCCCGAAGGCTGTCCGCCCAAGAAAATCTGTCACGCAACATCAAAAAGGCTGTAATCAAAACAGTGTAAACCATCATCGAGAGATTGATCGGCAGTAAAAAGCGGCGAAAAAAGCCACGCGCAAAGCCTTTCTTCAGCTCCTGAAAATTGATTTTCAGGGATTTTATAATAACAAGATAGAGGGGGAAAACCAGAAGTTCAATCAGAAGATCATATCCGCCGATACTCGCCTCATTGTAAACGGAAATGCCAAAGAACGGAAAAACATAGAAGGCCAGCAGCCTTCCCAGCAGACTTTCTAAAACAATAGGATAAAGGCCGTAAAAAAGCTTCAGCCCTCCGTCTTTCTCCCGATTTCGATAGAAGCTGTACAGCACGAAGCTCACAAAATACCCGAAGAAAGCAAGAGGCGGAAAAAAGAAAAACAATAGCTCAAAAAGAACCGGAACAAGGAGAAAAGACCAGAGAGGCATATTTTCATCGCTAATCTGACGATAGAATAGCATCACATTGACGATTTTCACATATTCAATTGTCAGATTAATCATAGATTCCCATACATTCTCCTCTCTGAAAATATTTTACTGCTTCATCGACTTCATCCGTTCCAGAAGTCCTCTATACTTCATACGGGAAATCAGACAGCTCTCCTGATTCTCGAATATCGCCATTTTCTCCTCTTTATCAATCTTCACAATGTTCTCCGGATTGACCACAAAGGAGCGGTGGCATTGGTACAGTCTGGAATCCGCCTTTTCCAGGTCGGAAAAGCCCTGCATAGAACTCGATTCTTTCCTCCTTTGGTATGTAAAATCACCTTATGGACGGTAGGCGAAGACTCAAAAATACAAAATTTTTGTGAAAAGGAACCTGCACTCTGGCCATGGCCGTTTCAAAACTGAAAGAATCCTCCGATACAGTAGCGCCAAGTTTTTTTCCAACGTGTACTCAATAGCCGACTCCACACGCTCGGAAAAATGTTCCTCATCCAAAAGCTTTGTCAATAAAGGTCCAGTGCCGAAACCTTATAGCGAAAGGTAATCGGCATAAATTCGAATGGGTTGTTACAAATACAATAGTGGCATTGGGATCCCTGCTTCGAATTTCTTTTCGCAATATCCAGCCCCTTCTTTTCCTCTCCTCTAATCTCAATATCCAAAAAGAAAAAGCTGATGAGAACCTCTTTCCGTAATCGCATGTAAAGAAGCTGCCAGCATTTCCAAAAGATTTCCGGTGCCTTACAAGATAAGCTCTTCCTACTAATCAGCTCCTTAATCACCTTTTCAATGCGGGATTGTTGTATTCTTTCATCCTCTAAAATAAAGATTTTCAGCAAGTCTCTCACTCCTATTAAATAAATTCTTTTGGCAATTTCGAATTCCTATTAAATAATCTATAGTAAAAAATATGTGAATTTTAAATTATAAATGGCAAAAATCCGCTGCTTTCCCAAAAGCTACTGCTATACGCTTCAAAAATAATCGGTTTATTTTACCATGCTTTACCTAAAAATAGAGTAAGTTTTTCATTGCGTGCTTAGTATTTTTTTATTTTGAGCTTTGTGGTTTTTCACTGTTTGATTTTTAACTGTTTTGTTTTGCCTTTTTAATGAAATACAAAGTATCAGTAGTTTGACAGTTAAATCGTTCCAAAATCTCCTCAGGCCTTGAAAAGCCTGTATGTCAAATTTTTGTCAAATATACACCGGCTATATTCAGCTATTTGTGGTATAACGGGCGCATGGAGGGCTGCATCATGAAAGTATCTGTATCAAAAATCGGGAAAAATCAGACCATAAAAAGACATTATGCTTAAGTATTCCTCTTCGACCTTGATTAAGAAAAGAAAGCTGCTGTAGCGTAAACGTAGGCTACCTCTTTCTGAAGGACATCAGAAAAAACGTCCGAACGATCCCAAGCGTTTTATGCGTCAGAATCACTGTACTTCTGACGGCGAGATTGCAGATAAACTCCATCGACACATTTGGTTTTTTTCAGAACGGATTACGAGATTGTATCTCAAAGAGAAATAAATAAGATTTTAAGCGCAACAAGAAAGTAGAAATATTGCTAGAATTTTCAAAAGAAAACAAGAGCTCATAAATGGTGTAATTACGCCGTTTATGGGCTCTTTAGACTCTTTTCGCAACTGTCAAAGACAGGGGTATCATATTTACTATGCAATACACATAGTATTGCTTTATTGTTTTTAAGAATGAATATTCCGTTTTATTAGACAACATTTTATTCGACCGACTTCAACGATTCGACCATATCTATATGTGCTGTTAACCTGCATACCATAAGCTGGATTAAAAGAGAGCAGCCTACGACGATTAATGAAACAATTATATATGATATCAATCGTAAATGAGGTGAATATGAAATCGTGGTTGTTGAGACTGTTCTGACATATAGTCCAAGAAAATACCATCCAGCAATCGAGCCAATTATCCACCCTGTCACCATGGGGATCAGGCTGCTTTTAAAGATAAGACTCTTTATATCTGTATTGTAGCTACCGAGAACACGAAGTGTGGCATATTCTCTGTATTTTTCTGTAAAGTTCAATAATCCGAGATTATACTGGATCACAACACTTAGAAGAATGGCTGCTGCAATCAGAAGTATGATTACTCCCTGAACGCTGTCCAGCAATTCCTCGGACTCACTGTATTGTTTCTTCAATTTGACTGAATCTTTGATAACAGACATCTGCTTCACATCGTCCAGATTCATGTTGTCATCTGCCAATAATGCGCTAGCTGTAAATGTATTGCCAAGCGATTCCCAGTATGACTGCGACATAAATATTCCCTGAGGGCTGTTTATATCTGCTATCTGGGAGACCTTCAGATAATTTCTCTTTCCCGCTATAAGTACGCTGATAAATCCGTTTTTCTTTCACATTCAGATCTCTGGCTGAAGAACTGGATAGAATTATTCCATCAACAGGTAGTTCCCAGCACATTTCCATCAGTATCATATGTCGTGAAAAAATAACCCTGACCAATAATAAACAGCCTTTCAGAATGAACAGACATTGAGCTTTTTGCCTCACATGACTGTTCGCTTACCCACTGACAGTCGCCTGACAGAAGAGATTCTATTTTTTTGACTTCATCCTCTGTTGGAGACATACTGAGATTTAACTTTTCATAATAAGTGTATTGCCTGCCATAAATCTCACTGTTTACGATGTTGATAGTGTCTTTTAATCCGAAGCTTGCCATCAGAAGCATCATGCTCCCTAAAACGCCTACAATTCCTATTGCTGTACGAATTTTGTTCTGTCCTGCATCTCGGATGATCCATCTCCAGTCAAAGCTCAGTCTGTTCCACAGAACTTTAAAATGTTCAGCAAAGACCTTTTTCTGACTCTGCCTGCCAGAATCACGGAGCAAATCAGTCGGTGTCTCAACTACGATAGATCTGCATGAGATCCAGGCAGATAATGTACAGATAGTGATAAGCAGTACAATAAGGATTACTGAATAATACGAATTACGCCCCAGCCATTCAGGCATGCTGTAAAACTTTTTCTGCAGAGAAAGAAGGACAGGGGTTACTGTATATGGTGCAAGCTCGTAGCCCAGTAATGCTGCTGGAATGCTGATGACAAGTCCGTAAACAGCATAATGTAGCTGGATCTGAAGAGGATGAAAACCAAGCGCCTTTAATATTCCGATCTGTGTACGCTGCTTCCTGACAATTCTTGTCATAGTTGTGTAAATGGTAAGGAGTGCCAGAAGAAAAAATACGAGTGAAAACATGACAGACATCTTTTTTATCTGCCCGATCTTATTTATGTATGAAGATACAGGTGTGTATTCCGTTCTGTCATAACACATCATATATTTATCATTGAGAATAGTTTTCAGATCTGAGCGCAGTGAATCCACGTCAGTTATATTATCTGTAGTAATTTTTATCTGATTATAGGCTGCATTAGGGACTATCTGAGAAAGAGTATCTGCTGATATGAATCCATAGGTATATTTCGAATGATCTGGCACCATGGATGTAGATGAACCTGTATAGCAGATATACTCAGGGCTGTAGACCAATCCCTTAACTTCTAACTTTTGACTTTTTTCACCGTAGTATATCTGAATCTGGTCACCAACATGGATTTTCTTATTGTCTGCATAATCTTTATCCAGCCAGATGCCGTCTTCTGTTGGCTTATATTCATTTCCGTTAATACATAAAGGCTTTGATATTTTATTGTCTTTATTGGATATAAGACAGATATTGACATTGGAATCGCTATCCAGATATGCGCTTTCTACAGCAGAAAGCTGGGTTTCGTTTATCCCATCAAGCTCTTTGATCTGTCCAATATCATCATTGTCAAATCCGAGACCACTGATCCAGATATCTGCCAGATTTGAATCCTTAAAATAGGCAGTCTCTTCCTGCTCCATACCGTTCCATACTCCCTCGATACCTGAGTATATCAGCATTCCAAGAGCGCACATGATAAATATCGACAGGAACTGAGATTTCAGTCGCCAGATGTCACGAAGCATTTTACGAAACAGTGTACCCATTACCAGTTTACCTCGTCAACCTTCAAAGGTTTTTCATTTTTCTCAGAAAATTCGATCCTACCGTCCTTTAGGTGTATCACTTCATTAGCGCATAGCGCAATAGAAGCATTATGCGTCACTATGATTACGGTTTTGTTATATTTCCTGGCCATATCCGTAAGAAGTTGAAGTACACTCCTTCCTGTAGCGCTGTCCAGAGCTCCTGTTGGCTCATCACAGAGAAGAATGTCCGGATTTTTTTACATATGGCACGCGCGATAGACAAGCGCTGCATTTCTCCGCCTGAAAGTTCATCAGGGAAAAATGCTGACATCTATCCTCCAGCCCGACACTACGGATCATTTCCTTTGCGTCAAACGAGATGTGACGTCATCTTAGCCACAATACTGACATTCTCTAGCGCATTAAGTGATGGTATCAGATTGTAAAACTGGAAAACAAATCCTATCTTTTTCCTTCTGTATTCGGTTAGTTCAAATTCATTGAGCTTTGAAATATCGGTATCTGACACCCGTATGCACCCAGATGAGGCTCTATCCATGCCACCTATAAGATTGAGCATCGTACTCTTTCCAGATCCGCTCGGTCCTAAAAATCACAGTGACACTTTTCGTCTTCAATGCTGAAGCTAACATGATCAAGTGCCGTTACTTCGCTGTCACCAACATTATATGTCTTTGATACATTCTCAAATGTAACTGCTTTCAATATATTCACCTCGCTATGTAAAGAATACAATCTACCACTTAACATAAATTAGAGCATGTTGCCATTGTGTATTTTCGGCAGCATAGATTAGTACTTTCGAATTCTTTTTAATTTTCCCCTCACTAATCGCCTTATCAATAGCATAAGGTACTGCTGCATTAACAAGAGCTCCGCCATCACTTCCCGTATATTTTTGTTTTCTTGAATAGCAGGAAGCGCTTCTAATACATACTCCTTTTTCGGGATCAAAATGGAAACGTTCACCATGCTCAACAATGAAATGAGATATTTGCGTACTTTCTGACTCAAGACCGCCTACTAGCATCGCCTGTTCAATGGCATTTGTTAATTCTGTGTATACGTAATTTCTACTCATTTGCTCTCCTTCTGTTCAGCAAAATTATATAGTTTAAGAATCATTGTCTTGATCGTTGGTAGTTTTTCCTTCAAATAATCGATCTTCTCATCTGGAGAAATTTGATTCATGATATTAAACAATCCTGAAACCAAAAACTCAGTGATAAACTTTGGATCGCTGCAGTTGCATTCTCCATTATCATTTCCAGAAAGTATAAGTTCTGTTACAAGAGGAACCATTTTTTTCCCAACATTGAAAAAAATCCTCTCGTGTGTTATACCGTTTTTCACATTTAGGATTCCCATAAATATGCCAAACTTTTTTTCTGCCGAATCAATAAAAATTTGAAAAATACGATTGATTTTGTCAAAGGTGCTTATATCCTTATCTATCAACTTATTGACAGCATCTATTATCGCGTCTGCATATCTATCTGCCAACTCCTCCATTACTTCATCTTTTGACTTGAAGTAATAATAGAAAAGTCCCTTTGCTACTCCAATTTCATTGACAATATCCTGTACTTGTGTCTGCTCATATCCCTTCTCCTCAAACAGCTTTCCAGCTGTCTCAATGATTTCATTGCGTCTTTCTTCTTTAGTTTTTGCCATATAAATTCTACCTCATATATATATTGACTGACTTCAGTCAGTTTTTATTATAATATTTTTGATTGTTTTGTCAACCTAGATTCCCGGATTTTCCAACCTGTAGCAGTCAATGCTTTACCTAAAATAGAGTAAGTTTTTCATTGCGTGCTTAGTATTTTATTTTTGAGCTTTGTGGTTTTTATTATTCACTTTGCAGTTTATCTCATCTTACCTTCATACTATATTTTTCTTTCGTCCCCTTTCATAAAAATGCTATACTGTTCCCGTTAATGGATGCTAAATATCATAAAGCTTCACTCGCTTACGGCACTGCTTAAGAAAAACACTCTATAGGAAAGGAGAAAGAAAAAGTGGATTCTTTTCGATTTGCATTATCTTTTCGCTCTTATTGTATGCCTTTCTTTTCTCCTTACCTTTTATATTTATTTTCGGCTTTTTATACGGCGTAAAGAAAAACCAGGGAAGTCCCTCGGTGGATTTATAAATTCAGGGCAGGCTTTTCAGGGAAGAGTGCATGTGAGTGTGAAAAATGCAACGACTTCCGCAGCTCTTCGGGATGCCAATATTTTTTCCTTTTTCTGGCTTCTTTCCAATGTTCTAAGCTTTGCTTTTTGTATTACAAAAGCGGAAACTACTATGCAGCTGTCTATCAATGTTGCATAGCTACAGTTCCTTATTGTGCTTTTTAGCCATGATGCTTCATTCCCTCTTTCAGTTTTTTTAGAATGACTTTTTCATTCTTCACGGGAAGCCAGTCGTTGGTATTCACAACCAATGCACTTTCTTGGGTAGCCTTCTTCTCCGGCTTCCTTTTTGGCTTCCTTTGTCTCTACCATGGGGTTTCCGGAAAGCCCTCTAACCGCACAAATTGACGGAACGAAACTGATTGTCAGCAGCACAAAAGGCCTCTTCGCTTATCGATGCAGGATTTTCTTTTGCAGGGAAAAGCGCTGAAAGTAAAATCACCAACAAAAGAAATGACCCCTTTTATTACGGTGAATATCTGGAAATTACAAAGGACGGAAAAATCCTACGGTTTTTATGAGTGTGACCCCTACTTGGAAGGACGAGGATGCATTAAAAGAGTGTACCATTACCTATTATGAAATCCCCGGAGATTGCGCCCAATTGTGAAGTCAATTTAACCGGGTGAACTTAACTGCACTCTCCTTTCCGACTTTCAAACCAGGAAAAATCACGGATATTTTCTCCTTTAAAAACCCGCTAACTATAAAGAAATTCAGAATAGAAAGCTATTATGTTTTGACTATGCAAACAAAAAGACTATGCATTATGGAAAAAAACTATAGTCTTTATGCATATTTTGATACAAATGGCGTTGTATTCCACTACGGAATCCGCGCTCAACAATCGATTTGGGAATGATTCTGATCAGTAAAAGGATAATGAAAATGAACTTTTTTTAACTTTGAATTCTTTTTCGGCCTTATTGTTTGGCCTCTCTTTTCTCCTCACCTTTTATATCTATTTTGCGACTCCTTATCGGCGTAATAAAAAGCGGGAAGTCCCTCAGTGGATTTATAAATTCGGGCAGGCTTTTCAGGGAAGAGTGCATATAGAATATGAAAATGCAACGAATTCCGCGCTCTTCGAGGATGCCAACTTATTTCTCTTTCTTTGGCTTTTTGGTCAATGTTTTGACCTTTGCTTTTTCTATACCATAAGAACGGAGACGCTCATGCCGCTCTCTATCAATGCATGAAAATGCCATTGCTACGATCATCGTGGCTTTAATAGTCCACCCAATCTTGCTCCTTCTTAGAATGCATTTCAGCTCTTCCGAAGACGCTTATCATATCTACTCCACTACCAATGCAGTTCGCGGAGCGCATTTTTCCGTCTTCCTTCTGGCTCTTTTACGTCCAATATGTAGAACTTCCGTACAAGCCCGTGGAAACACTGCGAAGTCTGAAATGAGCAATCGTATCTGCTAAGCAGACAAAACCGTCGACTATTCGTTATGGAAAAGCTATCCCTTCGGCATGACTTTTCATGCAGATTATTCTCTTTCCGCTACGGAATCCCGAGCATAACATCGACATGGAAAAATGCATTAATATCCTGCTTCAGCCAATAGGAAGGGAAGCATAATTCCTCAAGAATCATCCAAACGGCAAGATTAATGCCCAAAATAGACAAGAAAAAGCATAGCTATAGATTTTCCTTTTTCGAATCTGTACGGTAAAAGTTGCTTAAATCCACAGGCTGTTTGAAGGAGGTTTCCTATGGAAGCCTCCATTCTATCTCTGACGCTTCTTTCTCCATCTATGGAAAGGGATATAATTTCCCTCTTCTCACCTGAAAATGAGTAGAGTTCCCTTCTTCCCTTTATCAAAGCTAGCTTACGACATGATCGCATAAGATTGGGAGAAAGATTCAGCTCTTTCCTGTCTCCTCCTCTTACACTGAAAGCCGATATTTCCGAGAGGAGATTTCGTGATCTCTTCCGCTAAGCCAAATCCGTAATTTCCCTGAGGGAAGATGAACGCTTCCCTCTTCCTCTATACAGGGCATTTCAAAGAATAGCTCTGACTTCGCATAAAACGGATCAGTTTTTCTAATGCTGAAAAATCAATAATGCAATTCCATGGGGATCAATAAAAAAACATAAATTTCTCATCTTGTCTCTCTTCCTAAAATGCTATCTTTACTGTCTTTTTCTTTAAGAATACATAATGTCTTTTGCTTGAGAACGGCATAATGTCCTAGTCTTAAGAACGCATAAAATAGCATAAATGTCAATCCCAAAGATAACAGAAATTGCAGTGATGATCGATAAGATTTCTTTCCCCCTATTCAATATCGCAGGGTAATATATAGACCATCCAATATATCAAAGCCGGGAATGCACTGGAAAATAAAATGCATGATACATTGTCCGACTTTCCATCCCTTTTGCTTTCTGCTCAGTATAATCAGGCAAATGGCATAGCAAAGTCCTGCTAATCCCGCCATAAAAGACATGCCGAGGAAAAAGCGGTGCTACAACTAAGCTCATGGCGAAGAAAAAAAGGGAGCAATGAAATAGGGTGGCCAGTAGACATCAGCATCACAAAGGAAAGCCCTATTCCTCCAAGTAAGACCACAAGAAAGATGGCCAGAAAAATCAGTACGGCAGGCAGAGAACTGTATTTAAAGAAAAGGAAAGCCTTTATGCACCGCTCACTATCCCTCTTTTAAAAATTTTAAAAGCCTCCACAATCTGGGTGATTAAAAGACCGGTAAACACAAGGAGCAAATAGGATATTCAATAAGATATAAAGCTGTAAACTGAAATATGGGGCTTGCCGGAAGTAGGAGTATAAAAAGCAATCCAAGTATATAATACAAAAATATGAAAGATTCTGAGAATCCATGAAAAATGCTTTCATAAGCTTTGCCTCTTCCTTTCAGATAGTAATAAACATAAGCAAAAACGCATATAGCCACCCTATTGATAGCTTACATGAGTGATCTCCTTAAACATTAGAGCTTATGTGTCTAATCCTTTTTCAGTAGAAAAGACAATATCCATACGATCATTGATCTTATCCATTCTTCCGGTCAGATGATAGCCCATCTTTTTCGTACAAATGAAGATTTCCCTGCTTCTTGCAGTATCGTGTCAAGCACCAGTGATGGCAACCATGTATTTTGCTCTACCGCAGAAATTGCCGCTTGGGCATATCCTTTATTCCTATACTCCGGCATAATCCAGATTGGAGATATTCGTTTTTCTACTAGTGTCTTTTCTTGTCAATCACGCGAATGACACCAACATTTTCATTTTTCAACAACAATAAAATAGTAAACAGTCCAAGGCTGTTCATACCTTTGCAATGATTTTCTCCAGCCCCTCTGCACGGGACTCATATCATAGTCTTGATATTTATCCAGCAATTCGAGAAAAGCCTTTGATTTGCATTTCCCATATGGTTTACGCAAATCCTCTCTAATAGCAGCCTTTAATGAAACCGTAGCCATTAGATGACCTCCCTCTATATGCGGTAATCCCTGTTACTGTTTAACTCTCATTATACAGGTAAATCTGAGAAGTTTACAAACTAAAAGTCATTACCTATGGTCCATAAAGAAATAGAAGCAACTTACCGATTTATAAAAGTTAAATATCCTGTCTTAGACAATCAGGATGAAGGAAGAAAATTCAGCATGAGACAAAATAGCTGAAAAGTGTTAAGCTACTATTAGTTAAACGAGACTAATGCAATCTTACTGGTTATATCATTATCTTATCTCATTATGTTTTATTTCTATAGTTGTGTAGTTCATACGGCATGTACTAAGTAGCAGAGCCTGAACTGCATTGATGAAAAAGTTTAGCGAGGTGATTATAATGAAATACAAAGGAATCTATTTTAGCTTATTCAGTTTATTCTCTGAAAAAAACCGATGGTAAAAAGTTCGGGAAAGATAAGACGAAAGAGAGCTTTGCAAAAAGGACGTATCTTATATCGGAAAATGCTGGAAAAAGCACGGAAGATATCGGAGAGAAAGAACCCTATGGCGCACAATATTTATTCCGCCTATGTTTTTCTGGCAGTATGCAGGGCCGGTAACTTTTCGGTGAAGATTTTAGAGAAAGTAATCGCTGCATTTATGGACAATCGCATCATAAGAAAAAGCCATGAGCTCCATAGATTTTCAATAAAGAGACGGACATGAAGAAATTTGCCGAAAAGAATGCATAAGGCGGAAGAATGGGCGGAGACGCATCCGGAATATCAGGATAAAACCTGGGATTTTCATTTTTGATGAAAAGCGACATAAGGACAGCTTTTATTATCACTTCACAAGATGCCCTTTGGAAAAATTCGCAAGAGAGAATGGCTACCTTGATTTATTGCCCTTGTGCTGTGACATTGACCACATTGCGGTTGAACAGAAACAAAGGTGTATTGCATAGAGAGACAGACGCTGGCAGACAGGGCGGCACAATCTGCGATTACTGGTTCGTGGGGAAATCAAACGAAGAATCCAACTAATAATCCAAAAAGAGATAATGGGTTCCACTAGGAGAAAATGCCCAAAGCGTGATGCGGCACGCTTCGCGAGCGATACTCGTTAGTGGAAGAAGGGATGTAGCATTATATGGGCTATTATTTGTTCTATTTATTCTTTGCCTTTTATCATTTTGCCTTGCCTACAGCTTCTCTTTTTATCTTTATCTTCTTTTGGAGCTGCCGTTAAACAGAAAAAGAAGTACCGGATTGGTTTTTATCGTATCGGGCAGAGTATGCAGGATCGAATTCACCGCGTTAAATTAGAAAATAGGACAAACTATGATGCGACTAAAAGCAGAGTCGTTTTTTTCTTCTCGAGAATGCTTCTTTTTAAGCTTCTTTACTTATCTGTTCTTTTTCATGCCCAAAGCCATGCTATTTCTTCCGCACTTTTAAACTGCGGAAAAGCACAGTTTGTCATCTGCTTTGTGATGAAAGAACTGCACAATATTAGAATTTTAGGCTCCTCCCAAAGGAAAAGAAAAGCTACTATTCTCCCAAGCTTTTGCCGTAAGTGGATGCTTCATCATCAGCTCCGTTCTGCTTCTTCTTTAGTAAAGCATGGAGCAACTACGGTTTCACATTTCGTTTCCATAGATTTATTCCCCAAGTCCTTTTTCGTAATCATTTCCACCTTATTCGGGCGTCAAGAACCCCCAAAGGAATCCACACCCTCAGCAACCGTTGACAGGGGATACTTTCTGTCCCAAGGGTCAAAATGTCCAACATGCACTTCTCCTAAAGTCCCTCTCATTTCTTTGTAATAGACTATAATCAGCATGAAAGTCCTCTTACATCGCTGAGCCGACTGAATGGCGACTCTTCACTCATCCGATTGCATTTCTGCGGCTGAACTCATATCGCATTTCGTATAAGATTCTCGAACATAGTCCAACATCCGAGAGAAAAGTTGCTTTAAAACTTCGTTTATGTCTCTGCATACAATTCTGCATCACATAAAACCAGATTGGCAGTTAGAGCTCGAAATGACCCCTCCATCTGCTCGTCCTGAGATCTTCCAGATTCGCAGAGTCTTTTGTAGGCAGTGTTGTCTTCTGAAACATCAATCCAGAAACATCTTCCGTCAATTAGTAAACTTCATACTTCTCCTTCAAACTTTTTCTCTCGCTTTATCTATATCCGTATACACCTATCAGTATCCCTGCACAAGAGAATCCGTTAAATAAGATATCGCCTTTTCTCGCGGAATAAATCAGCTACCTCTTTACCGTTTTTGTGACAATAATCTCACTGCCCTCCTGAACCATAGCAAGATACCTGCACAAAAGTTGTTCTGCATCTCTGTTGCTGTAGCACATTGCTGTATTTCCTATCATAATGCCACCTCTCATTCTATATTAGCTAATCACCAATATATGCTTTTTAGCTAAAATTCAAGATTTCTCTGATAAAAAGCACTGCAAGTACGTGCTATCACCTGTCATGAAAATCAAAAGAATCTGATCTTCTATTCCTTACATGTTCTAAAGTACTCCTTCAGGTACAGCAAATAATCATTTTTAGCCAATAATGCCATCAGTGGTGTATACAGTTGCTCTTCATAAATCTGAGCAATCACCGTATGTACGTATTTTGCCATCTGTACAGTATTATCAGTTTCAAGTGCTTGGATTACAATTTCCCAATACGAATACTCACATTAGCCGGGCGAGCTAGACGCTCCTAGCACTCCTCTGAATTATAGAATGAAGCACTGGAACACATACGCGCATTTGCCTTGAAAAGCCATTTTAAAACTACCGGGTTTAAATTCCTCCACACCGTCTTCCCTCCTTTCGTTCTTTCTCCTCTGGAAAAATAACGACTGAATACCCACGTTTTCTATTCTTTGAATGCCTTGATTAATAACTTCTATTGACTTTTTGATATCATCTCGTTCTAAAACAAGCATCCTATATCCCGAAACCATTTTACCAATAAATGGAAATTTTTAATCTCACTTTTTCCAATGAAAATCAATGGTTTCTCCATTATTGCAACCTTATATAAGCTGTCAAAAATTACTTCTATGGATTTCCAATATAAACCACGGGTTCATCATGATATGGTACAGCCTTGAATATATCTATTTTTACGCCCTAATAATTTGAGCATTTTTCTTACTATCAAGCTATAGAAATTTGCATCATCATGTCAGTTTTCTTGTCCATGTTTCAAATGATGAATCAATCTGACCGGATAAGAATATAACATAGCTCAACAAAATACAAAAATGCAACAATCAATCTCATAGCAATCTCCATTCCAGCACATTCAGCAGGCGCACAAATAGTAATAAAAGTCTCCATAACTAACTAGCTTGAAAGTCTAAATTTCAGTATCGCATAAGTAAAAACTATCTTTTTAAATAAAATAAGCCAAACGCCATCTACTAAATATTGAAAGGCTATCTTTGAAAGGCCTAGTATTAAAAGGCTATATATTGAAATACAAGCGTAAAAGCGGTATCAAAAGATGCACCGGATAGAATGCATAATTCAGCCACTTACTCTGTTTTCCTCTTTCCCCATTATACGTTAGGCATAATCCAAATCCTAAAAAGAATAAATCTCCTTATGCATAGACAGAAATCCAAGCCCTACGCCCCAAAAGGGGTTTTGGTAGAAATATATATAGATAAGCCACCATTACTGCATGAAAATCATAGTCCAGACTGAGGGAACATCGCTAAAATACTACAAAATCCCTGACAGAAGAAGCAAGAAAAATCCGTACCATAAAATTCTGTTCGGAACTTTCCTTTTAAAACTGTCGATGATCCAATACAACTAAGACATAATGCCAAAAGTAAACATCTGTTCAATTTGAGTTTAAAGAAGACTTTTTGAGGTAAATAAATCAAAGGGCACTTCGGAAAGAACGCCAAGGAAAAAGATTCAGAAGGTACCTTTTCCCGATTTTCGTCGTAAAAATCCCTCCACTCAAAAAGAACATAAAGGGGAAGGCAATCCTCCCCAGAATCGAAAGCAGATTCGATACCTGGAAGCAAAAAGCCTTTCCCTTCTAAAATTAGGTACTAGCAAAGCATTGTTTACATGGTCAGAAGCATGGAAAGAAACGCAATATGTGTTTAATTGAGCGCCATTAAGGGATTTGGTACTTTTTCAAGCGATTTTCATGGGCTTTTGGAGACATAATTTTTCCTCTATTTTTCCACAACATAAACCATGCACTAGTCTGTCGATCTATTTTACCGCTCGAACAAATCGTTCAGCGCTCGCCATAGTCAGGTGGGTGAAAATCTGGTTCCGCAAGTATCGTGTGGGGCTGCTTCGTCATCATCGCTAAAACCACGATATTGACCACTTCGTGAGACTCTTCACCGAACAAGGTCACGCCCAAAAATCTGATTGTTTTTCGGCATCGCACAACTCGCTTGTACCGGTCGGTTTGATTTCCGAGGATTTTTCGCCTTGGGAATCGCAGTAACCGATAAAGGTCGCCACCTTGATTTTGCTAGCCTTTTCTCTCAACTTCTTTTTCACCGAGTCCCTCTGGAAAATGTCGGATGAAGAAAAGGCGGAGAAAGCAAGCGGCTGTGATTCTTTTTCTTTCGTAGCTTCCCTGATTATCCAAAAAGCTCTTCACAATTCGAAATCATCTAAGAAACATAGGTAAACTGCGGACCTCCGTTAACATCTCCCATTGCAAAAATGTTCGCCTTATTGCTCTGCAGGTGCTCATTTACCTGCAGTAAAGCCTCTTTCGGAACTTCCACACCCGCATTTTTCCAGTGCGAAAGCTCTTCCGTATTCGCCTGTCGTCCGTCGCAACGAGAAAAGCCTCTCACGGAAAGTTCTTTCTTTTCTCCATTTACCGTGTAGGAAAGGTGAACTACCTCTTTCATCCTGCGATACCTGCTGAAGCGCCGCGTCAAAAGGAAATCCACACCCTAATCTCTGATAAGATGCAAATACTTCCTTCGTTACATCCTCATCTTCTCAGTAAATCTCTTATCACCTGGTCAATAATCGTGACCTTTGTACCGAACTTCGCATAGCTCGCCGCAAATTCCAGTCCGATAAAGCCACTGCCGAGAATCGCCAAGCTCTTCGAATTCTTTCCAGATCCATCAGCGTTTCACTGCGTGAAATGAATGCGTTTTCCGACTTCAAACCGGGAACACTTGGGATAAACGGTCTTGCGCCGGTATTGACAAAGATGCGCTCCGCATAAACTTCAGATACCTCGCTGCCATTCGTAACCTGCACGGTATGCTCATCTTTAAAAGCTCAGTCCGTCCAGCACTTCAACATTTTCATTGCTTTGCACCTTTGATCGCGCAATTTGCCTTATTCGAGCTTAGCAATCAATGCCTTCTTCTGTAAAACGGCATTTTATAGTATTCCGCATCCTCTCTCCGCTAAAGCTTCTTCTGTATCCCGCAGCGGTCGCCAGAAACTAGAGATACAGCCTACATTGATGCAGGTTCCGCCGTACATCAGAGGATTTTTCCACCAGACGGTCTTTTCACCCCTTATTTCCCAGATAATTCGCGGTCTTCCGCCTTACCGAATCCGATAATTAAGTTTTTCTACTTTAGTCGTCATGTTCTTCTCCTTTACGATTTTAGTAATATACTACATATCAAACGCATCAAAATCAGCGATAACTCACCTACAAGAAAAGTGATTCTCTTTTGACCCGTTAAATTTTCAAATAGGAAATGTCAACGTATTAATCATAAAGCGTGAATGGGAAAAAGCCATATTGAAAGTATGAAAAAGAGTATTAAATCGACATAGCTCAATAAAATATCTTTTATCCATGACTTTCCACTAACTTACTTCAGCAAAACCGTAACTGCAGAGCTGCCTTGCTTTTTCAATTTGCGCTTCGTCTTCCGCTTCCAACGCAGACGCACTGAGCCATTTTTACAGAAAATAAAGTTTGTGCCGCTTCTATCATGATGCCGGAGGCCCTGAAAATCCTTTTCTTCTTCGATTGCTTTTGCAAAATCTTTCTTCGTTTCTTCTTGTAAGATTGCTCCATTTACCCTATGGAAAGACATTTGCATAAGGCTGCTCGCTGCCCACGCTCGGCAAAACGCGTCCCGGTCTTCCAGCATTTTCCCTGTCAAAAAGGAATCTCCCGCTCTGGCTACCCAGCCCAGGGCAATCAGGCATTTCTCACGAAGGAAATCCTCTTCCGTTTCGCTAAATCCGAAGGGAGAAAGGGAAGAGTTCTTTCACGCAATAAGAGAAATACTCTCTATGTCTCCTGCGAAAGAATTTCCGCAGAAGATAAGGCGTAAACACAGCTTCTCTAAGCTCTTCGGAGGCTTCCTGACGCTGAAGCAAAGCATCGGATATTTCCGCTTTCTTAAGTCTTTCAGTAAAAAGCGAAGCCCCTCTCTCTCCATGTCGGCCCACTGCTTTCCAGTCGCAGATTTTTCTCCTCTTTCCAAGTCCGACAAATCGGTCTGAAAATGCCCCTCTCATATCCGAAGAGGCCCTAATTCAGCAATGAATCTGATTCGTTTTCCGTCCGGAAAGTTCTCCTTTTCGAAGTGCTTCGTAGGTCTGTTCAAAATCTTCCGTTTCGTTGGACATCACACGTCTCCTTTTTCCCTCTAAAATCGAGTAGGAGCGGTGACTAACCGCCGTCCTCTCACAGCACTGTACGTACGGTTCTCGTATACAGCGCTCAATAGTTGATGTGCACAGACTGATATGCTGTGGCTAAATCACGAGCCACTGTTTATCAGTCTTTCATCGTGCCATGTTAATGACAACTGTACGCTGTTGTAAACCAATAGCCTCGTCTGCTGTTTGCCGCTTTCCATGCCAGGTCTTTGGGAACTCCCATGCTCATCAGGTTTCGGTATCTGGTTCGCACACTTTGTTTCCATTGTTTCCATATACACATACGTATTCTGTGATAGAGCCATCCGTTAATGTCGTTCATGTTATTCTTCATGCTTGCAATTCCATAGTAGTTAAAGCTATCCTCTTGCATATGCCTTGATTCTTTCAAGACTCGGCTTGATTGACTGACAGCACTTACGGGAAGAAAGCTCTTTCAGTTTCTCCTCAAGATACCTCGTACTGCTCTCTAAGAGTCTCTCTGATGCCTTTCTGCTTTTCATAAAGTACTATGTCATCTGCATACCTTGTGCATGGGACACCTCTTTTCAAGAACTCCCAGTCAAACTCATTGAGGTAGATATTCGCAAGCAAAGGGGATAGATTCCTCCTTGTGGCGACCCTTCCTCTGTTTCAATAACCACCTCCATTTTCCATTACGCCACTTTTCAGATATCTCTTGATAAGTTGCACCACACGTTCATCTTTTACATTTTTCCTCAGAAGGTTGATAAAGAATCTCGTGGTTGGCTATCGAAATATTTCGATAAGTCTAGAACTACCGCATATGTGTAGCCCAGTTCAGCGTACTCCTTAACCTTAAGTATTGCTCCTTTTTGCGTCTCTGTTTGGACGGTAACCGCAACTGCCGTCTGTAAAAAGTGGCTCCTGAGTGAACTAACTGTTGTGTTATCGCCTGTTAGAGTGTACGGTCTATCACTGTTGGTATGCCAAGCTTTCGCCACCACCATCTGGTTTAGGAATCTCAACTCGTCTTACTGGGAGACGGAGTATACTTTCCACGACGGATACGGTTGGTTAACTCCTGTTGATGATCCTGAAGATAAGGAAGTGCCTCTTCGATGGTCATTCCATCAATCCAGGTGCTCCCTTGTTTGCCTTCACTCTCTTACGCTCTGTTAAAAGTTATCTTTTATGCAGTATCGCTTCTAAAGAGCTTCGGCTGTACTGTCTCTTTCTTTCCATATCAGATTGAATGACCTACGCGCTTTTCACATACCCTTCATGTTCGCACTATCTCTTTGCGAGACAGCCATTGTTTTCAATGTTTTTCCTGCCATAACCAGTCATTCTCTCAGTCATACTTGAGACTCTACTGATTCGGTCCTTCTCTCTCGACTACTATGACCTCTCCTGACTTCTGTGTGTTCAGCATTGCTTTGGACAATGGTTACCCTTTTTCGAGGCATATCACACAGACACTCCTCAGGTACCACACGTTTCTTCCTCTCCATATATCTGCCTCATCTATCATGCATGATTCCGTGTAGTTATTGGACTTTGGCTTGTGTCGCAGTTTTTCATCCTCAGTGCATAACCTCATATGAGATTTCTGTTCGTCAGACCGGAATTTGCCCGCGAGTTATACTTCCTCATATCCAGCTTCCTTCAGATTCGAGGTCACCCTCGACACCTTTGTGCCTTCGGCTATGTCCTTCCCACTACCGGGCTGGATTCGGGACTTTAACCCGTTAGAAACGTGCGCCGCTGAGGCGCTGCTGAAGAGCTCCGATCCCGTCGGAGGCTTTATCTATCTCTCAATTAAATCCTCTACCTCACAGCTGAGGGCTTTTGTTCCTCAATCTCACAAACTCCTCTCGCCTCTCTCTGGTCAAATCATAAATATTCTTATCTATATCTATCCTTATAAACCCTATAAGTCTTCCTGCTATTATCTCTCAACCTCAGCCTGCTTCCATTTGAGATGGTTTCTTGATTGAGCCTAATCCCAGTTCCTCACTTCCTCCTTTTTGCCTGAATGATTACCTATAGGTTGAGCAAAAGTCCTAGTTTTAACTCACTTTTTCTCTGTAATCTTATAATATAGCAGTAATCAGCCCTTCTCTCATTAAACAAAAAGGTAAGTAAAAATGTAACTCCTGCGGCTGCAGCTGTCATTCAGACATAGATACATTCATAAGAAGCGAAAACCATAGCCTATAATAGAATTGATAACTGCTAGCCAACCGAAATGGCTATCATCACTAAGATCTTTCACTTATAGATGGCCGCTGCCCCCGGGTAATCACAAAACGAAACCACCAAAATAGCCCCCACAGCATCCAAAAGCTGTAACTGCTGTAAATGCGAAAGTGTCAATGTCAATACATAAAACACTACCGAGGAAAATCCTGCAAGCTTTGTGAATCCCTATCAAAAGTAGTTATCTTAAGTTCCTTAGATAATAACAAAAGAGCAGGTTTATCAACAATAATATCATTGAACCAGAGCCTTAGGCAGGCTCATTCAATAAACTCCACCCTATTTAATGGTGCAATTATGACTCTCCAGTACGCTTTTACGTCAGTATCAGATGTACATTTCTTGCAAATTTAGTGATTAAAACAACTGCAAGAGCACATCGGAAAAACTATTCCCACTGCATCATCATTTTTACCAAGTCCTGTCCCTGAAAGAAACTCCCGACAAAAGACAGTAATTACCCCAAACAATGCCGCTCCTGCTATTGAAATGGCGACCCACTTTTACTATGAAAATGCGATACCTATTCCCAGTAAAACCGAATGTGAAATGGCATCTGAAACCATTAGCTTCTTAATACCAAAAACGGGCTCAAAATAACAAGCCATGGCAGTCGCTACTAACACAAAAAATTCGTAGGATATGGCAAAATATGACATTAGTGAGTCTATCATTTCACCCCTGCCTCCTCATCCTAAGATTCTTTATCATCCCATGGGTCTATCACTGATGATTGCAAGATCCCATTATGATAATAGGGAGTTGCTCTGTGCTCATCCCTCATAAGCGGTTGATATAAGTGCCGATACGGCAGAAACTCCACCAACACGCCTGCTATTATAAGTACCCAACCAAATTTATCACTCCATTTGAAAGGCAGTAATTGCGGGTATCATAGAAGATGAAATAAGGATAGCTCTACCAGTTTCAATCCTGTCGCTATTATTCCCATAGTCATTACAAGAATTATTCCATAGAGTAAAACCATCTGTATTCCAATTGTGCTTGCATATATTTCATCAAATAAGAATACTTTTTATTTCTTTTGTAAAAAACAAAAATCAGTAAAACTAACATAGGTATGCCAACATATACTATAAACTTTTACATCATCCTTCATAATGTAGCAGCCTGTCCGAAGATATAGCTTGAAAGCCCTGACTAGACAGCGTCTTTATAAAGTACTGTTGCCCCTGAATATGGCTTTTTAGTACCATGCCAACCCCAAAAATGAAGATAAAACTACTGCAAGTATCGCGTCAGCTTAAGCTTTGAATTCTCTTTTATAGCAGATAAGAATGAAGGGCAGTAGTACCTGATACTACGCCCCAGAGTTCAAAAAGCACCGGTTCTCTTTGCATACATAACATAAATGATAGGACTATCCCCGGAAATGCGGCATGACCAATGGCATCCCCTATCAGCGACTGTCCCGTTACACTGTAATACAGCCCACAGCCCCTGCTATAGCCGCAAAGCAAAAATGTACCGCTTCCAACTATGATAAACGTATAGCTTGTAGAGTATATCGATGTTAAACATCATCATCGCCTTTTCTAAATTTTCGTTTGTGAATGCCTCACTTACCCTGCCTTCAGCCACTACCTTTTTGTTGATTATAACCACATGATCAAAATATTCCCTTATTGTGGCAAGGTCATGATGGACTATCACAGCAGTTTTCCCCTTGCTCTTCTTTTATAAAATCAATTATTACCTTCTCCGTAGCCTTATCTATGCCAGCAAAGAGGCTCATCCATAAAATAAATCTCTGCCTCCTGTGCTATCAGTCTTGCTATAAATACCCTCTGTCTCTGCCCTCCTGAAAGCTTGGATATCGCCCTGTTCTTAAGCTCATACATGCCTATCCTTTTAAGAGCAGCCTCTGCTGTCCCTATCCTCCCACCCGGGATGCCTAAACCAGCCAAGGTGTACATATCTGCCCATTAGCACAACATCCATAACGGTGGTTGGAAAGTCCCAGTTTACCTCAGAAGTCTCGTGGAATATAGGCTATTTTTCTTCTGACACCTTTTAATAGGCTCACCCATAATCAAAATCTCTCCTGCAAGTGAAGCCTAATCTCCCTTTTATTAGGGTCGATTTCCCTGCTCCATTAGGCCCTATTATGGCTGTAACCGAACCTGCCATTATATCTATGTCGCAATCCCTAAGTACAGGCTTGTCGTGGTAGGCTATGGTCAAAATCCTCTACCTTTACAATCACCTCTTCCATGCCTACCCCTCCTTCTTACTTTAAGTTTTCAGTGATTAACTTTATATTGTGTTTATACATATCTATGTAAGTATCACCACTTTGCCCTCAGGTGCAAGCGAGTCGAGAAAACAGCTCATTTTCCCTCACCACTTCAACCTTTACATCAAAGCCCTTAGCCCTGCAAAGCCTCTTTAGCTTCTCCATCCCTTGCCGGGTCTGTGGTAGATTCTGCAAAAATAGCTTTCACCTTATGCTTCACAATAAAGTCAACAGTCTTATCCTATCTCTTTATTTGCGACCTCTGAATCTGTACTAACACTTGAGAGCTACAACTTCAATACCGTATCTTCTTGAAAAATAATTAAAGGCATCGTGTGGAGTAATCATATACTTCCCACCCTCAGGTAGATTATCCAGTGCTTTTGTTTTTCTTCATCAAGAGCCGTAAGCTTTTCTACATAGCTTTAGTATTTTTCTATTTCATCTTTTTATCTGGCAGCTCTGAAAGCTTTTGCTCCTGCATTTTCAGTAGCTTCCTTGTAAAAGATCTATATCAAACCAAAAATGCGGATCTATAATTGCCGCCCCCATCTTCCTCCATCTTGCCAATCTTGTCCTCTGAAAATGTGGATGCTACTGCATGTCCCTTCTTTTCTAGTACCTCCTGCATCTTCCCTCAAGTGAAGTCCGTGAAAACACCAAATCAGCCTCCGGCAATCTTCCTTAAATCCCTCCGGCTTTTGCCACAAAGATGTGGATCTTCTCCTGCTGGTATAATAAGCTCTTTATCTACCATATCGCCTGCAAGCTGATTTTACCATATCATATAAAAATGAAGTAGTAACTGTTACTTTCTTTTTCTTTTGTCATTTGGGGAGTCAGTCTCCTGAACCTCCCATCGCACCGGAAATCATGGTACATAGAGCCTTCTCATCTTTCTTAGAAGTCATTGTTTCTCCCTGACTTCCTGTTTCCCACAACTTGTTAATAGTATAATTCCGAGTAGTAAAAATAATAATGTCTTTTTCAATTTCTTCTCTTCTCCTTTTCAGTATAAATTTCAAGCTTGACGTTGGTTAGTCTAAACTAACTAATAGATGAGTATATAATTAAGGGAGAAGATATGTCAAGGAGGTTCTTTAGTAATGAAATTGATAGTCTAGTGCAGCCACTTATTTCGTGTAAGTCATCAGTTATCTTTTTCTCTTTTGTATGGCGGCATAAAGCCCTGCCCTGCATCGCTGCAATATTTGGTTTTACTTTGATAAGCCTCCGAAGAATCGGAGGGCTAATTACTCTCAACTAAACCCTCTAATCAGGTAGGAGCGGTGACTAACCGCTCATCTCTACACCGCTGTACATGCAGTTCTCGTATACAGCGCTTTCAATAGTTGATGTGCACAGACTGATATGCTGTGGTTAAATCGTAAAAGCCACTGTTTATCAGTCTTTCTTTTGTCATTATAGTTCATGACAACTGTATGTGTTGTAAACCAATAGCCTCGTCTGCTGTTTGCCGTTTTTCCACCCTAGGTCTTGAGGAACTCTCCATGACCCTCAGGTTTCGGTATCTGGTTCGCAACATTTCCATTGTTTCCATATACACATACGTATTCTGTGATAGAGCCATCCACCGTTAATGTCGTTCATGTTATTCTTCATGCTTGCAATTCCAGTAGTTAAGCCATCTCCTCTTGCATATACCTTGATTCTTTCAAGACTCGGCTTGATTGACTGACAGCACTTACGGGAAGAAAGCTCTTTCAGTTTCTCCTCAAGATACCTCGTACTGCTCTCTAAGAGTCTCTCTGATGCCTTTCTGCTTTTCGCAAGAAGTACTATGTCATCTGCATACCTTATGCATGGGACACCTCTTTTCAAAAACTCAGTCGAACTCATTGAGGGTAGATATTCGCAAACAAAGGGGATAGATTCCCTCCTTGTGGCGACCCTTCCTCTGTTTCAATAACCACTCCATTTTCCATTTCGCCACTTTTCAGATACCTCTTGATAAGTTGCACCACACGTTCATCTTTTACATTTTTCCTGAGAAGGTTGATAAGAATCTCGTGGTTGATTGTATCGAAATATTTCGATAGGTCTAGAACTACCGCATATGTGTAACCCTGTTCAGCGTACTCCTTGACCTTTAGTATCGCTCCTTTTTGCGTCTCTGTTTGGGCGGTAGCCGTAACTGCCGTCTGCAAAAAGTGGTTCATAGATTGGCACTAACTGCTGTGTTATCGCCTGTTGAAGTGTGCGGTCTATCACCGTTGGTATGCCAAGCTTTCGCACACCACCATCCGGTTTAGGAATCTCAACACGCCTTACGCGTGACGGAGTATACTTTCCACGATAGATACGTGTTGTTAACTCTTGTTAGGTGTTCCTGAAGATAAGGAAGTGCCTCTTCGATGGTCATTCCATCAATTCCAGGTGCTCCTTGTTTTGCCTTCACTCTCTTATACGCTCTGTTAAAAGTTATCTTTTATGCAGTATCGCTTCTAAGAGCTTCGGCTGTGCACTGTCTCTTTCTTTCCATATCAGATTGAATGACCTGCGCGCTTTTGCATACCCTTCATGTTCCGCACTATCTCTCGCAAACAGCCATTGTTTTCAATGTTTTCTGCCATAACCAGTCATCCTCCTTTCTCAGTCATGCTTGAGACTCTACTGATTCGGTCCTTTGTCTCTCGACTACTATGACCTCTGCTGACTTCTGTGTGTTCAGCATTGCTTTGGACAATGGTTACCTCTTTCGAGGGCATATCACACAGACCTCCCTAGGTACCACACGTTTCTTCCTCTCCATATATTTGCCTCATCTATCATGGAATTCCGTGTAGTTATTGGACTTTAGCTTGTGTCGCAGTTTTTATCCTCATGCATAACCTCATATAGATTTCTGTTCGTCAGACCGAGATTTGCCCATGAGTTAGTATCTTCCTCATATCCAGCTTCCTTCAGATTCGAGGTCACCCTCGACACCCCTTGCCTTCGCTATATCCTTCCCACTACCGGGCGGTTCGGGACTTTTAACCCGTTAGAAACGTGCGCCGCTGAGGCTCACAACAAATCAGATATCGCACGCTTTGCGCACGATACTCGTTATGAATGAAAAGGAATTCTATTGCTTTTCTTCCTATGCTGAAAAGGTGTTATTCTTGTATTTTGGTGATATTTTTAAAAAGGACTGCAAAATATGAACAAACAGAATTCCGCTTTACAGCAAATCATCGCAGAAATAGAACATTTACCGGAAAATCAAAGCTATACTGAACGGGGGAATTTCGCTATTTTTCAGTTCCATAAAGAGGCGAAAATTCTTTTAGTCGGCAGGCACCTGGGAAGAAAAGTAGAGGAATCCGGTATTCTTTCATGACCTTTCCGGAAAAAGACTGATGGAGTGGATGAAGATCGAAGAAATCTTTTATGGAGCGTCCATTGCCATTGTTCCTATGGACCTTTATTATCCCGGAAAAGGGAAGGGCGGTGATCTCCCACCCGGAGCTTTTATGCGTAAAATATCACGATGAAATTGTGGCATTGCTTCCCAAGATTGAGCTTCGAATTTTAATCGGGAGTATGCCGTTTCACTACGATAAAAAGGAGCAAAGCTTCCCTTAAAGGAACTGCTTTACTCCTATGCTATGGAGGATGAGATCTTTCTCCTCGAAAAACCTATCTTCCCCTATCGATTTTCCGCATTTTGCATCCCAGCCCTTTTTAAAGTTATGGATGGATTAGAAAAATCCCTGGTTTATGGAGAAAAATATCCCCTTCTGCAGAGACTAGTGAAGGATAGAATAAATTAAAATAAGCTCTTCATAATCTTCTTCGACACACACATCATCACGGTTCTTTCCGGATCCACCACCTGACAAAAGCGCAGGTCTCCTACGGCACTGAGAAGCATGCCGGCTTCGTTAAAGGAAAGCCCCAAATTCTCCTGTACTCTCTCATTCATGATGCGTACCGCATGAAAAACCGCTTTTTCTATCTCCTCATGGGAATAGATTACGCCGCAGAGCTCTTCATTTTCCAGCATAGGTGTTTCAATGCTTATTCCTTAATCACGGACAGTCTTACTTTCACATCTGCGGAAATTTCCACCGCTGACCATGATTTCTCCGTCTCCCATCGCCGCGTGCATCACCCAAGGAGAAAAGAGCACCGTCATGAAATACGGGAAAATAAAGGCTTGCCCCTAACTTTAATGCGCTTGTTGTCCATGTTTCCGCCGTGGCATCCCGGTGTACCGCAGTTGATGGAACCATTTTCCGGCGCAACACCGATAACGCCAATCATCGGCGTAACATCAAAAACAAGTTTGTCATTAAAATGAACCTTGCCGTCTTCCACTTTGATTCGTTTTACGGACTCCTCTTTCACCAAAGAGCCAAGGACGCCGTTCTCCGGAAGGGCACACATCACGCCCTGCTTATCCAAAAGCAAATTTCCAGAATTTCCACCTTGAGGACATCTCCTACCTTTGCATTCTGCACATAGACAGGCTCGGTAGCAGGGATTGATACGGTCCCAGTTCAACGCTCCGATGCAGGTTCCCTCTTCGCTAAGCTGGTTATCAAAGCAGTCATGAGTACGGAAAAGGGACGGTTTCTCCGTCCACTACTTCTACAACACATTCATTTTTAGCGTCAAAAGCAAAGATTCTCTTATTTTCAATAATTTTCATACGTTCTTTCCCTCATCCGATTTTCCTACTACTGATTAGACCTCTTGGTCAAATAGAACTATGAGAAAAATAGATGATTCTCCTTTTCTTATTTCTTCCTTTTCAACTTATATTACTATAATTGATTTATGGCCTTTAGTTTGTGCTACATGCCAGCTTTGTCTAGCCTAACAGCCAATCAGAAATATCCATAATTTTATTCCCTCATACTGATACTCCTCATTTCTCGTCCTTGCTATTAAAAATCTTTGGATATGCATCCTTAACCTGAAGCAACGGAAAAAGCTTCTCGTGCCAAAGTTTTTCCTCTGAAATATTATCTGATACTTGAATATATAATTTTTCATCCCGTTTATGGCAACAAAATCGATTTCCTTTTTGATACAACACGCCGACATATACCTCATAGCCTCTACGAAGAAGTTCAATAGCAACTATGTTTTTCCATAATCCTTCCATAATCCATATTTCTTGTTCCCCAGTTTTTGCATAACGAAAAGCATGATCACTTAGGTAATATTGTCATTACTGGAAAAATACTTTTTCCCTCTAATGTCGTATCTTCTAATCTTGTAAAATGCAAAAAGCATTACATAGATAGTCTATATACGATCCGACCGTTGTATGGTGTACTTTTTCATTCATACTTCCCAAGACATTGGTAATATTTTCTTGCAGAAGATAGATTTGAGATATTATCCATCAAAAATCCACAATTCTGTTCATCAGTTGCATATTTCTAATTTTTGTACTTTTTGTCGAATATCTCTGATAATCAATGTGTCAAAAACATCTTCGATGTAATTATATTTTGCTTCCTGCTCTTGATACAAATAAGACCCCGCCATTCCTCCTTCTTTCAGATATGCAGAGAAAGCCTTATCTTTATTTTGAGAAGGAAAAATAATTCATATATTCCTTAAAGGAGAATGGGTAGATTTTTACTTCAAAAGTTCTTCCTGTAAATAAAGTTGCGAGATCAGAGCTTAATAAAAAGCATTTGATCCGGTGATATAAATATCGAATTTTCCGAGGCATGTAGCCCATTGATCGCTTTTTCAAAGCCTGCACACATCTGCACTTCATCAATGAAAAACAAAGTTGTGTGCATTCTCCTTACTATTGTGAATGGATAAATTCATACAATGCTTTATAGCTAAGAAGGGATTCATACTCAGGCAAATTAAAAATTGACAAAAATAATATTAGCTGTAGAAATATTTTAATATAGTCACTAAATGCTTCCAACAATTTGGATTTTCCGGATTTCGAACGCCTGTAATGACTTTGATATCCGGGGTTCCCATAGCATGAATAATTTTATTCATATAGAGCTCTCGGTATATTAACTTCATAACCTTCCCTCCTTTCCGGTATGTCCTTATCATATCTATTCTATTAGCCATTTTTCAATAATATTTTCATTTTTGGCTAATAGGATTTCTATGTCTTGTTATAACAAAAGAACTTACTATAGATAAAATTCATCAACTATAGTAAGTCCTTTTCAAAATAAATATACTCGCAAGTTTTAGGGCTAAAAGTTCTATTTTTATTTCTCCAATGCCTAGATCCACATCGGCAATAATATCCTGCACATCTTCAATGCCTACAGACATTCTGATAAGGTCGGGCGATACACCTGCTGCCAGAAGCTCCTCATCGTTCATCTGTCTGTGAGTGGTGGATGCAGGGGTGCAGCACACAGGTTCTGGCATCCGCAACGTGGGTAACGATAGCCGCAAGTTTCAGAGAATCCATAAACTTCACAGCCGCTTCTCTTCCTCCAACTACGCCGAAGAAATAACACCGCAGGAGCCCTTTGGCAGATATTTTTAGCCAATTCATGCTGGCTGTCCTTTTTCCAGTCCGGAGAAGGAAACCCAGGATACCTTCAGGTGCTTTTCCATGCTTTGCTAAAAGCCAAGGCATTTTCCAATGTCTTTCCATTCTTAGTGCAAAGTTTCCAGTCCAACACCAAGGTAGAAGGAATTCTGCGGAGAAGGAATGGAGCCTAGGGTCACGCATGAGGTTCGTGGTCATTTTCACAATATAAGCCGCCTTCCCGAAACTCTCCGTATAGACTGTACCATGGTAGGTTTCGTCCGGAGTGGTGAGACCCGGGAATTTCTCACTATATTTTGTCCAGTCAAAAATTTCCGGAATCGACTACTACACCGCCGACGGGTTGGCAAAACCGTTCATGTATTTTGTAGTGGAATGCGTCACAATATCCGCTCCCCACTCGAAGGGTCTACAGAAAATGGGCGTCAGGGAAGGTATTATCCACGATTAACGGAACACCGTGCTTATGCGCTTCCTTCGCAAACTTTTTCAATGTCCAAAAATCTTTAAAGAGGATTTGCTAAAGTTTCTCCAAAAACCGCCTTTGTGTTGGGACGGAATTTTGTCTCCAAGTCTTCTACAGAAATGTCCGGGTCTACAAAAGGTGGCGTCAATGCCCATATTCTTCATGGTCTTTGCGATTAAATTGTAGGGTTCCGCCGTAGATTGCCGGAAGAGCAATCACGTGATCTCCTGCCGCGGCAATATTAAAGATAGCATAGAAATTCGCCGCCTGCCCGGAGGAAGTCAGAATTCCCGCTACGCCGCCTTCCAACTGGCAAATCTTGTTGGCCACGGCGTCGTTCGTGGGGTTCGACAATCTGGAGTAGAAATAGCCTGATTCCTTTAAGTCGAAAAAGATTCCCCATTTGCTCAGAAGTTTCGTATTTAAAGGGTCGTGGACTGCACGATGGGAACCACTCTGGGCTCTCCATTTTTCGGCTCATACCCGCCCTGCACTACAGATTGTATTAATATTGTAATTTGCCATAGTTACTACTCCTTTCACTTGTTCCGCTTACTATATGGTTCAAAGTCTTTTCCTTGTCAAGGGAAAGGGAAAATGGATACATTAAAAAGCGGAAAATGCTGTACTCTTTCAACACTTTCCGCTTTTTCATCTCTACGCAGAAATCCTTTTCGTAGCGCTCGGAAGACAGCGTTTTTCAGCATAAAAGGAATACGGATCTAAAATTCCCTCGGACAGCATGGAAAAATCTGTGGAGAAGTCCCCGAAACTAGGGCAACTCCTGCTCATTTTTCGTAACAGGCTGTTGCGGGTTTCTGCTGTTCACATTCAAAATACAATTTGCGGAAGCCTGTACCATGCTTTGCAAAACTTCTTTTTGCGTATTCAAAATTTGTTATCTCCGCATTTTCTATGCAGCCATCGAATTCCATATCTGAAATGATATAGAGTTTTTCCGGGATTTCCTCCTGCTTCGCATGATTCTTCAGTGCTGTCTTTTAAAAAGCAAATCAAAAACTTTCCGCAAATCCGTATTGGCATATTCATTAAAAGCTCATGCAGTATCTAAGTTTATCTACAATATCCTTTCCCTTAACTTCCACCAGTCTCGGATTTTCAGAAAAAGGTAATAAAATGATTATGAAAACAACCCTTGTTGTGCTCCGCAAAATAAATCCCCAAAGACTGTGCCACAGCTGCCGGCATGTACCCGGATCCCCAGTTACAATACATGGAACCGGAACCGTCCACTGCAAGGGCATTTTTCCGCTCCTGTATAATCCGGAAGAGCCTTTCCAGGTGACATCCATCGAACGGCGTTCTTCTTCAGTGATTTCCTCTTCCACTATATTTTTATGAATAATGGATGCTGCGATATCATAGGGCGTCAAGGTTCCCGTATTCATCACGGAGGGATTCGTTTCTGCCGTTTCCAAAAAGGCATAGTATCTCTCCTGTCATTTCTAAGAAAAAGCCAGTCTATACTTATACAAGGCTTTAGAAGGCTGCTTCTCATAGAAAAGGTAATCCTTCTCCCGAAGATAATTCTCCATCAGCTTTATTTCCGCCACGCAGTGAAACAAGGACTTTTACGATACTCTGCATCGCTAAATCCCAAAGCTTTCGCAAGCTTCTTGGCAGTTTTAACACTATCTTTATTGCTAGTATTCACGGAAGGAAGCCATTTTGGCTAACAAAGAGACACTCTCCCCGGTTTTCAGGGCAGTAAGATCCTTTTCCAACTGTTCTTTTATAAAGAGAATCATATCCTTTTTCACACGGCCCGTTTAGAAGGAAAGCAGGTCATCAAATCTTCCGTACTCCAGAACATTTGTGATATTCTTTCGAACGGACTCCGCCTCATGAAGAAAGCCACTTCCATATAGACCGAAACACTCTTCTCTCCCCAAGGCCGCTTCGAATGTCTCTTGCGAAGAAAAGAATCTTCATTGCCATATTATTGTCTTCCGTATAGGCCTTGATAAACCTAGAAATGATTTCATTGTCCTCAGCATTTCATAAGCACCAATGGTTGCAAAAAGATCCAGAACAATAAGAGTTCGTGCTCCTGTTGGTAAGAGCGCCATTCTCTGTATATGTCAGATTATCTTCTTTTTCTTAAGTCCTCTAAAAACATTGCTCTACCTCCTTTTTAAAAAGAAACAGCCACAAGATACTTTATAAGGTAAGGAGTATTCGCCCTTCCAGCAGGGGAGTTGCACCCGGACGCGCCGGGACATTAGCCCTAGCGCCGACTATCTCAGCCAAATATTGCCATGACTTTGTTTGCTGTTAGTATCTTTCCGACTGTTTCACTTTACCTAGGGGATATCCCTAAGCTACCAAGACACACCGGATTAAACATCCGCATTTGATCTAATTCCAAATATAATGGTTTTGCTGTATGTGTCTTTTCGTGCCTTTTATGATATATCGTGTTTTCAGGAGATAAAAAGCTGAGGAATATAAATAATTTTCAACCCTCAAATTTATTGTATATATTATGTAATTTCGTTATATTATAAATAGTTTACATATCCATTTAGGAGTTTAATAATTACTGAATGGTCGGTTTACAGTGTTTTTAAATGAAGTTTCGATTGTGACTCGGATTGTCGATTGAATGTGTTTTTAAAGCATATTTAAATAATGCATTCGGGAAATGTTCATGTATCTGTATAAATGGAGGACATCATGACGGAGAAATATAAAAATTTATATTCCGGAAGAGATGCGATTACGCCTTTTGAATGATGCGGAGCTCTTTGATTTCTATAAGAAGGATGGCTCGGTGAATCTGAATGGATTTTTAAAGGAGCTTTTGCTCCAATATTTTGATGAATATCGTGAAACAAAGGAAAGGCTCCTCGATACTATTTTGTCCGACCTCAGTGCATTTTCCTCTATTTCCCGAGAAGACGCCGATGCCATCGCGGATAAAATCATGATCAACTATATGCGAAATACGGAATTCAGAGTGAGCGAAACGCTGCCATCACTTTGACGGTCAGCGGACGCTCTTTGGACGATATGCATTCTATTGAAAATAATATGCTCTCTCGGGTTTCTCTCTCCCAGTATCTTGACACCTTTTTCAGCTCCCACCTATCTATTTCCAGAAAAGACCGTGAAGGAATTCTCTTTCAGGGATATCTTTGAGGAGTTAAACACTGCCATTCGAAAAATATATTATCCGTTTTACTGCACTTCCGCTCCAAAAGTTATTTTTACGGTTCAACCTTATGTGCTGCCGCATCCAAAGAGGAGCAGTGCAACTATCTTCTTTGCTTAGACAACGAAACCGGCATGCCAGATCCTTCCGTATCTCAAGAATTCGTGCCTTATATAGCTCTTCCGATAAATTCATTCCGAATGAAATCGAAAACTGGAGCTCCGGGAGAATTGCCGGAAGAAGTCCTCAATCCACATCCAAAAGAATTGAAGCCGAAGTCCGCTTAACGGAAAAGGGCCTGCAAAAGTTTCATTTCATTACTAAAAACAGGCCGGATGTATTAAAAAGAGAAATACTCTTTTATTTTAACTGGTCAAAAAAACACAGTTGGAAGAATATTTCCATCGCTTCGGAAAAGAGCAGTGATTCTTTCTCCGGATGATTGTCGAGAATCCATGCGGATCTTTTACAAAGCATGGGAAGCATATCGGAAGAAGGAAAGGGGAACAAAATCAATAGGCTTTTCTATGCAGGACAGGTCTGAATGTAGGGGCGAGTTTAGATCCCCCATTTTCAGACCAATCCTACATAAAGACTCTTCCTTTTTGGATTTTATTCTCTCTACTCTATCCCTTCTATCTTGCAAAGCCCGATTTCTTTCAGTCCTCTATCATATAGGGCGGTGAGACACAGCTCTCCGCAAAATGTTGTGTAAAAGCTATGCTTTGTCATGCCTCTTGGCATATAACATCCGTATATTCCCGCTTACTAAGAGAAAAGAAGCTTCTGCTTTTCCTTCCATTCGTCATTGTTAAAAAGCGGTGTGAGAATCCAGATAATCCGAATGGGTGAAAGTTCCATTCACCCGGACTTTTCCTCCGTTTTTCAACTGTTCCGACTCAAAGAGCTTTTCTTTTACCTTGCCCTCGAGGAGATTTTTGCCAAACATAATAGTCCATTCCCCATTTATTCACTGAACCTGTGCTTTTCTCCCGAAGTAAAGGCGTAGAGTTCCTCTTCCGCTATTTTTAAACTGTCGATTTTTCGGGACATCCTTCGTCCTGTCATCATGGTGTGTAAGAGCATTTTTCTCTATTTCCGAAAAAGCATTTCCACTTTCAGCTTCTTTTTACAGGATCAAAATCTAAAAAGCGCAGAAAACAGCAGGAGCGACCAAAGTGATAAACGTCCTTTTCAAAGCAGACAGGGAATCAATCTGCCGTCGAAACCGTCTGAAAATACGCGCTCTTGCATTGTCCGGCAGCACTTTGCTAAAGGGCAAAAATCCATTCTTAATCGGGATGATTTCCGGCGAAGAAAAATCTCCGGTAAAATAAACGGAATTTCTTTTCTTGGCTTTGATTAGCCCGAAGCTGTCCCCAAGGAAAAAGCATCGGATCATTTTTCCCGGTCCAGAAAGGTCCTCCCCAGCTTTATCTCTTGTATTCCGGTATCGGACAGCACAAGAATACAGTAGAGACACCAGCGCTCTTCCTTTCCTGGTTAAGATGAGAGCTTTCGCGCCTTGCTTTCGGACAGGCATGAGAAATAAAAGCATTTTCCTCCTCTATCGTTTCGACATCCTGCGTTAGAGCGCTTTCTCCTGAAAAGAAAGCCCTGTGCTGTACACATGGTGTATGCATTTTTCGGTTTATATTTTTGTATAGACTTAGTTTTTAAAGCGGCCATGCTATTCCTCACTATTTTCGTTATCTGCCTCTGTGTTTTCCTTTTTTCTTCGCTTGCTTCAGCATGAATTGCCGTTCTTCTTCGATGCGTTTTTGTTCTCTGCTTTTTTCTTTACGCTTTTTGTTTGTTCTCTTCATGCTGTAAACTTAACGCCTGTTGCGACTTCGTCCCGATGCCAGCACGCTGCAATTGTTTTTTGACCTCTCTTTGTGCTCTTTTCGGATTCTGTTTTCTTTCCTTGACTTGCGTTTTGACTTCCGGACTGAATTTCAGCTCATAAAAATGCTTTAAGATAAAATCACGTACCTCAAGTCCTTGGGCTCTGCACCGAAAGTCACCTTCGCAACGGATAGGCGATTTCCCTCTGTTTTCTCAAAACGCCCACCCAAAAAGCGCCTTCAAAAAGCACTGTCATTTGACAAGTCATCTTGTCCATATTTGTCCCTCCTAAATTGCTTTATGGACAAAGAATGGACAACCCGGAGGGGAAGGTTACTTACCACAAGATTCTGTGACGGCCGGGCTACCTACCGGCTCTGGCATAGCTCTTTGTATGCGTTGCGTTTTTATCTTTGCTGTGTACATAATTGATGAAATTTCTTCCATCGCCTTATATCATAACGATTGAAAAACTGCATTAGTAAGAATATAGAATCGTTTGCGATGAAAAGTTCCCTTCTTTTCAAGGGATATTTCGTGCCTCATGAAAACGAGAGATCGAATAAGAACCAACTTTTTCAAGGGGACTTTTTCCCGGTTCTTACACTTTTCAAGGGACTTTTCATTGATTCTTACAATCAAGGGACTTTTGAATTTTTCTGGCAAGCACCCTTTTTGATTCAAGCAAACAAACTCGAAAAATTAAGGTGGAATTCCGCCTTAATTTCTCGAGTTCATATATAAAAAGTATCGTGGGCTTTTACACACGATACTTTTCATGAATAAATCAGCAAACTATTGCCATCTAATAAAAATTCCTTAACTCCCATCATCAGATATCCGTTCTCGTCATAGCGAGGCTTCATACTTCTTTCTACGATAATGATTTTCTTGAAGGAGTCCATAGATTGCGCTCAAAGTTTGCATTCCTGCTCATACTTTTCCTTATCGGGAATGGCATGAGGCAGACTGAATATAATACTTCTTGCTTCCTAAAGGTAGCAATGAAATCCATTCCCTCTGTACCCGAATCTCTTTCCCATTGGTATCCTTCTCTCTGGATTCCACGGTCTCATACTACTTGATAGCCCCTGTATCGCAATTCATTGTAAATGATGTTCTCCATGATATGAGTTTCTTCTATCTGCCGAAATGACGGTCAGGCATTTCGAAGACCCAAGTCTTCAAAATAAATTTTATAAGGAGTGCCGATATACTTTCGCCCTTTTACATTATATCTTTTTACCCGAGAAAGCATAAATGCTTCTTCCCCATAGGTGATGTACTTATCCACCGTTGCATCACTGATGTTTGTCCCGTGAACAGAATTCATCGTTGCGGCAATTTTTCCTTGGATTGGTAAAGGTGCAGAAATGCCGGAGGCAATGCCCACATCAATGACTTCTCCTAAAGTGCTTTCATCCTGTACCGAATATCTAGCCACGATATCCCGAAGATACACATTCTTCATTTGGGATATCAAATCATTGCTTTTTCTGCTCTTCCGTACTCATCAGGGCAGCCGCCGGGAGCCCCTCCGTAGACTGAGTAATTATCATAGGCTTTCACTTTTATCTCCCTCTTTGAATGCATAGTATTCGGAAAAAGATAAAGGCAGCACATGCACTTCATCCCCTCTTCCCTCAAATTCAGTTAAAAATATCCTTTGACAGAAACTTGGAATTCACTGCCTGTTACATAAACATCAACATTTTGCTTCCGAAGGAACCCATTCAGACACTGATTCAAAGGCTCCCAGCTTCTGCACCTCGTCCAGCAAAGGGTGAGTACCGCCCTTCACCATGAATCTGCGGCATCAGCCAGGTAATAAATCGGGAGGATCCACCTTACGCTCTTCTTTTTCATTATCCAGCTACGATGGGATTTTCTCAATCTTTAATAAATCCTCCGCTGTATCAAAAGGCGAATCGAATAATATGGCTCTCTCCTACCCCTTCCGAAAGTAAATGATTATAAAATAAAGTATTCAGCAAATACGACTTCCCGCAGCGTCTGATTCCGGTAATCACTTTAATGAAACCGTTGTGTTTCCTGACAATAAGTCGATTAAGGTACACATCTCTATTGATTTCCATCTTGATCTCCATTTCATATTTTGCCGTAAACGGCACTTTTATAAAATAGTCTACTCATTATTTGGAAAATTCGCAGAATTTGCATTTCATATTTTGCCGTAAACGGCACTTTTATGACATGGGAAGAAAATCAAAATGAGATAATAACTTTTGGTAGAAGAAGTACTGCGCTGTTAACAGCATTTCTATAAACCACACATGATTTTATTCTCCTACCAATACCTTTTTCTGCCAACTTCTTTTTCCGCAGACAGGACACTTCGCATATATCTTGCCCGTCCCTTATGCATGGACAGAATGACCTTACTATAGGAGGGCACAGCGATGATGACAGCACTCGCATTCGCAGAATCCTGCTTTCTGTTCAATGCCAACCGCGATAAAAGCACCAGTAAAATCATCATAAGGGCAAAGGCGGAGAGTACCATTCTCAGCCAGAAAGGCATCACCAGGAAGGATGCCAAAAGGATTAAGACCGATCCGGAGAGTACAGCCGAGAATCCCAGCCAGTATTCCAGCTTAAGGGCTCTTCTATCTCTTTCCTCCACTTCTCGTCTCATTGCCAAAAGATTCTCTTCTACTTGTTTACTATATAATTCTGCCATGATTCTTTCGCCCGACAGGAGTTCGTTTATATGATTTTCGAAATCCACAAAGCTCCAGCATGATTCCGGAATCCGGCATGAGACTTTCCGGTTTCCCATTTGGATACCGCCCGTCACTGATACCAAGCTTTTTCCGAAGCTCCGCCTGGGTCATACCCTCTTCCTTTCTGCAAGATGCTATAAATTTTTCCGATTTTGATTTGATCCATATCGGACACCTCCTTTCCGGCAGTAAAGCACACGAAACCGCCGAAAATGACGGGAACCGGCAGTTGGAGTTCTATTGATTCTACCACCAGGTGAGTTTGAATTCTTCCTCTATATTCAGCTTCTTCTCTTATTAAGACTAATTCCACCGAAAGTGGCAAGTAATAAAAACCGCAAACTTCCTAAAAGTCGCCGGCTTTTCACTATCATTACATGGGATTACAAAAGCAGTAAGAAGGTTAATCCCCTAAAAATCTACTCCCGCTGAATTAGGAATAATGAGAATCAGTCCTTTTTCGGTTCTTTGGTCCACCCGTAAATAACCCAAATCAGGCAAGAATTGCAGCAAATAACGGTTGAAAGCGATTGTGCTTTGCTTCCTTGTAAATTGGCGTAAATTTGCAGGGATATAGGCAATAAAAACAAAAATTCCAAGAACGCTCCAATAGAACCTACAAAAGATTGATTTTAGACGATCTGCTGACTCCTTTTCAATTGTACTTGTCGTAAGTTGCTAAAAATGTCAATTAGTTCCTTTTTGTAACTGACGCCGTGCCAATTATAAAGGGATTTTTGCTTTTTGTCAAATATTTTTATAGATTCTCTGCATCCAATACAAAAATCTCCTTTATTCAGGTAACTTCCCAACACTCCATCTTTCCCTAACCCCTTGATATAACGTGCCTTTTTTCTTTTTACAAAGGGCGATATCCCGAGATGGAACCTAAAACTTCTATATTGGAATAAAATATCGGCAGTCTCGAGATGCTTTAACTTCCCTGGTCTCATAAACACATTTGCACCCATATAGCATATCCCCCTACATCACTATGTAAAGTCATGATTCTTCGGGTAAGTTCATTCGTTTTGAACATTCGTTTCATAAGAATTCCTGCAAAGGTAGCCGGAATTCTATACGGGAGAAGTTCATTTTATAGAAGCTTAAGTCTACTCTCTAGCCTCAACCACCTGAATGGTTTCTCTTATTGCCTTTACTGTAATAGACAAGGGCATGGGCATCCTTCATCAGGTTAAGAGCAAGCTGCGCCGGATGCTCAATTTTCCCTTCCCGGGCAGCAGAAGAGGTGACCCCTGCATTGATGGCCATATGAAGCCATATCCACTCCACCATATCGTGAGGAATCTCCGTTTTCAAATCTGCAGAAGCGAGAAGAGCTGTTAAAGCTTTGTAATTGAAATCCCTGCTTTTTCCTCACCTTTCCAGCATGATGTGGTCAAAGAGAACACAATCAAGCTCATTCCCCACAAGCTTTCCGCCGGCAGTAGGGAAGCCGATAATGTAAGGATAAAGCACCCACTATTTCATCAATCTCTTCCCGACTATTCCAAAAGTTACAAAACAAAATCAAGCTTCCTGTAATATGGTTTTGTGAAAGCGTCGTTATAGCCTCCTTTATTTTTCCGCTTGCCACGCTCAAAATAATAAAATCATACTCTGCATTCGACTCGGCAAGATTCACCTTGTATTGATCCGCTTTTTCTTCTCCTTTTTTGTTATAGCGTCCATCTAATAAACTGATATTTAGACTTTCCGCTGCCTTTCGATTTTTTTCTCTTCTCAGCAAATGTTCGACTTGATGCCCAGCTTTTTGGAACACATACCCGTACGTTGTGCCTATAACGCCAAGGCCTACTACGCATATTCTCATAAATTCTGCCTCCTTTCTTCTATTTTCCATCCGATCATCCAGGCAAGAACCAGAAGATAATTTTCCACAGCGCCAATCAAATTTACCATTTGATGCATCTTAAGATAATGGATAAAATGATTGCTTCCGATACCGATTCCACCGAGAATGAGAGCCAGCAAAATGGATTTTAGATAGGTCCAATTGTAGTGCCTATACGCCGTAATCAATATGACTAAAACGGCAATATTCCAAAAAGCCGATTTCTCTCTGCCATCCTGTAGAAATGCCATACGCGGCGTGCCTTCCTCATATATTCCGGTGCGAAAAATCTGTAGTATTGCCGCACCGGATATCGCTATGATAAGAATGATAAACAGCACACGCAGGAAAAAGATTCATTTTTCTGATGCATTGACTTAGCCTCCTTAAATTCATAGATTGCCTTTAGCTTCCGTAAATTACACATTACCATTACACACCTGATTCCTCTATTCCGTTCTCTTTTCCAGTTCTTTGATAGCCGGAAAACGAAGGAGTGTAACTGCCACAAGGGAAAAGCAAGACGCCAGAAATCCAATCATCATAGCAGCTCCCCTGTCCCGACACCCATTCCGCTCAGACTCCCAAGACCATCCGCAGCTAAGCCGGAAACTGCATAGGCAAGAACATATCCCATCTGAGAAAGAAAACCTATAAATCCCCAAGCTCTACCCTGTAAAGCATCCGGTATATTTGTCCTGCAAAGATAATCCATGCAGTTGTTGCAAAGAGGCAAGGTAGCAAAGAAAAAGAAACCAAATATACTGATGCTGACCAGATTTTCAAATATTGACATACCAATCATAAAGATTCCCGCCATAAAAAGGAGATTTGAAGAACTTTTCCATATTCTTTCTTAATGCCGAAACCTCCGAGAAGTATTCCCTGATACAAGCATTCCACTTGCACATAGGGTTTCTACAATGCCCAGCACCTTGGAGTCTGAAAAAGAAAGAATCATCGGCTCAACAAGAATTTGCAAAGTCCCAAGAAACAGGGTAATCAGAGAAGAACACAGGACAAGCACAAAAACGCCTTTCTCTATGTGGATTGCTCTCCAGCCTTCTTTCATGCTTTCCAAAAAGGACTGCTTTTCTGTAGGCTGTATTGCCTTGATTCCTTGCCTTACAATAAAAGTCGTCGTAATCGTAACAAAGAAGGTAGATACATCAATGAGCAGCAATAGGGAAAATGTCATGATATGCCAGCAATAGACCTGCTATGATGGGCGAGAACAGATATCTGGCACTCCCTGCCAAAAGACACTAATCCGGAAGCTTTGGAAAAACTCCTCCTGGATAATAGATCTGTTATCGTTGCTCTGTAAGAAGGATCTAAAAGAGAGGAAAAATATGGCACTGATGAACACGCCTATACATATCTGAACGAGATTTGCTTCTCCACGTATCATGCAGAGGAAAAATGTAAAGGATGCCAAGTCCTGAAAAACCGTCTCCAATCATCATCAGAACTCTTCTATCGTAACGGTCAGCCAACACTCCTGCCGGAACAGTGAAAAGAAGGGTAGGCAGAAATCCAAGTAAAGTCACCAAGGCCATTCCTGCCGCACTGCCTGTTTTTTTGAAAGACATAAACCCCAAGTCCAAAAAGAAGTGAGTCCGCCACCTATAGACGATATGAGCTCCCCAATCCAAAGAAGGAGGAACTTTTTCATTCCGGAACTCATCTTAATTTCCCTCCCCAAATCGTGTTTTCAAGAGTCTTCCAACGTGCTCCGTTCCAAAAAAACATTTTCTTATTCAGCAATACAATAATCGCCGTTACAATGAAAAATCACAATGGTTTCCACACTTTTGTCTCCGCCGTCATCGCGATTTTTTTCCTGCATAAAGTTTACAAACAGATGGAAAAACCATGCAGGCCAGAATGGAGCGGTCACTGACCAGATACACCCATGTGATGATATATCCCATAAGTATGGCACCCACGAAAGAAATTAATGACAAACAGAGGGATTAACCATAAGCCCTGCCTGATATGTCCCCTCGATAAAGAGCAGGGGAAAAATGCCAGAAAGTGACCACAAGATTCCAAAAATCAGGGATTCAATAAACCAGTCCATATATTGCCCTATGGAGTCTTCTACAATATCCCTTCCAACCTACTTCTTCAATAATCGAAGCCAGTGTAATGGTCACAAAAAGCAGATCCTATTCCCACTCCGGTAAAAGGAAAAATCTTCCGTAAAGGAAAAACTGCTTTTTAGGATTGTCCGAACAAAAGGGATAAAAAGTATAGAAACAATAATCAGTGCATAATAACCACTGCCCAAAATACATTCATCCACTTCACTTTATAAAAGCCTATAATCTTTTCTTTAAGATCTCTCTTCAAGTCCTCACATCCGGATACAAGTACAAATACTGTCGAGACTGCTGCCGGTGCAAGGAGGCCCAGCAACATCAATACCGCCCCCTTATCTTCGGAAACAAAGATTGCCGGTATCCAGAAGATCCATGTGAAAAAATACGCACAGAGAAAGAATAACCACGGTCTATATCGATATTCATCTTTATCCTGCATGAACTGTTCTTTATTCAGCCCTTCATTCTGTTCTTTATTCTGTTCTTTGCTCATTCCTTTTCTCCCTCTACTAAGACCTTGCTGATAAAATGCATGGTTCCGGGTTTTGCCCCCAGAGACTTCTCCAGCATGTCGATATACACCGCTACATCTTTTTCCCCAAAATCTCCATAATCGAACATATGTTGACTCGTAACTAGGAGCATCTTCACTCGCTCTTCAATAAGAGTGCACGCAAAAACTCCCTGTGCTATTCCTTCTTTAACAATCTCTGCCAGAATCGGTACCGCCACCTCTACAATTTTCTTGCAGATTTTATCGTGCATGACGATATTTTCCTTTCTTTCCAGAACATCCGTAATTACCGCTTCCTCTTTCTCCGGACGAAAGCATTTTACAACCGCAAACCAGTTTTTCCGGGTATGGAAAGCGGTGCCTGAAGAAGCTCTTTTAGCTACAGCGCTCTCCTTCTCTATCATCATTTCAATGACCGCCTCCAGCGTTGCCTCTTTTGCTTGCAAAATAATAATAGTAAGTGCCCTTTTGCAATACCGGCCTTGGCCACAATCTCATCAATGCTGGTATTCTCATAGCCTTTTTCTATGAACATGCGATAGGCAAGCTTTAACAGTTCCTGTTTTTCTTTGTTCCCCTTTTTTTCATATCCACCTCCATTTTTCTTATTTGCCTTCTTTTTCATATTCGCCCTATTTTTCATATCTTCCCGGGCTCCATATTTGAGCTTTTTGTTTCTATTTAACATTTTCGACTATTAGTCGGTTTTTATGATAAAAGCAGCAAAAAGATGGCTGTCAGCTTTTTCGACTATTAGTCGGTAATTTGTTCGAAACGCATTTTTAAAACTTGATTCTTTGAAATTTGAAAATCAAAAAGCACCTGCAAAATGCAAGTGCCTGCCTTACCTTCTCTTCCGTGTCCTCCCGTTCATCGTAGCCGTCATAAGGGGCACGTCGGGCCTTTCAAAAGGCTCTTTTTAGTCTTCCCTATAGACAATGATATAGGCCTTTATATAATCGCTGTTTTCCAAAATAGTGAGCGGAATCTCAAAAATAGCTTTTTCCTGTCCGCCCCTTATTATAGTCCGCTCTCTCTTCGGCAGAGTAGAAATACAATGCGGCGGAATAGCTGTGTCCGGCCTCTACGGAAAGATTAAAGCTCAACTTCTCCGTTCTGACATTCCTTGTCTTAGTACTCACCGTTTCCGTGGACTCAAAAGATTCCTTCGATTGTATGCTGACCGAGTCACCGCCACGATGATTTTCCAAATCTTTTTCCGTAGTAAACGGCACATTGACAAGACTGTTTCCATCGACCTTTGACCTGCTTACCATAGATGTGAAGCATAGCTCCATTTCGATTGTTTGCACTAAACTTCTTCACCGAATTCACTCTCTTATTGAGTATGAAAGAGCATTATGGGAAAGGATAATCTCCCATAATACTGTCATTACAGTAGAGATAATCATGGTTTTGTGTTGTCATTTCCATTCCTCCTAAAATCTCCCTCTTATCAAAGGCAAGACCAGCCATTAAAAAGAACGGAATACTAATTTAAAAATCCATAATTTCATTATAAATTTTTAATATTATGAATGTCAATCGGAATAGTAAGGATGCCCTGTAGGGCTATTTAGGTACTTTACCACTTTTCTAAAAATAGGAAAAATAAGTTCTTTTCCCCGGCTTAGTTTTTCTTATAGCTTCCGGAATAAATCATAATTTGCGCTACGATACAGAATAGTATTACTCCCAGGATATATCCCAGCATTTTATTCATATCCAGATACCCATGAAAACAGTTTTGGCTTGAAAAGGTAAAAGTATTCTTTCAGACTAAGAACAAACATTCCCTGATCCGCTCCTTTGAAGGCTTGTATTGATATGCTCCAAGAGTCCGTTAAGCAGTATATTTCTCAGCATAATCGTTATTTGACTCGCAGGAAACAGGTTGCATACGGTTTGGACTCCATTGGAAACTGAGAAATAGGGAATATAGGCTCCAATCACAAATCCGGAAGCCGCTGAGAGTATTCCAAAAGAAAAGCTTCGCAAGCACTGACGGTTTTGAAAAATAAAACTACAATCATAAATATTGCGCTTGCGGAAATAGAGCCAAGTGCAACAATAGAAAAGGCTTTTACAACTTGACTTATATTCAAATACATATTTCCTTGCATACGAATTCCAATAAGGCCGACAGCCAGAATTATACTGTTCAAAAGTATTGAAGTAAGCACGGCCGATACAAAATAAGCGAAGATTATCTGTCCTCTTTTTAAAGGAGTTGATAAGATATCATAATCCACTTTATTCGCTCTATCTTTTACGACTACAGTAATACAACTAAAAGGAACTGAAATCATTGCGGAGCCCAAAATGCCACTCAGTAAAAAGATTTGCAAACATATCGATATCCTTTTGAGAACCATAGAAGCCAGTCCCGGATACTGCTCCATTGCACTTTGTATCGCACTAACAAAGGTGCCTTTCAGGAATAATAAATACAGTACAAGCACAATAATGGATGTCAGTAGAGAGAATAGAATGCTCTGCCAATCTTTGAAAAACAACAATAAATTTCTCTTGATAAGTCCCGAAATCCCCCTCATCTTATACCTCCAGCTTTCTTCCTGTTAAATGTAGGAATACGTCATCCATACTGCCTTTTACAATTTCATAATCTCTGATTTCATTTCGATTTGTATAGAGGAACTCACTGAGATGGAACCCCTCTTTTGATTCCAATGGCACAATGTAGTGATCCGCTTCATAAGAATGCTCTATGCCTTTCAGCACAGCTTCATTGTCACTACATTTCTCTGCATACCAAATCAGTTTTGTATTCGTGTATTTCCTTTTTAAAGCCGCCGGTGTGTCCTCCGCTACAATTCGTCCCTTATCCAAGATCACAACCCGATCTGCATCTCTTACTTCTTCCATATAATGTGTTGTAAGAAATATCGTCATTTGCTTTTCTTTCCGAAGATAATCGATATACTCCCACACCAGCTTTTCTGGACATGGATCCAGTCCGGTTGTGGGCTCATCCAAAAAGAGAATCTTCGGATTATGTAAAAGCGCTCTGATAATATCCACTCTTCTACGTTGTCCTCCTGATAATTGCTCATATTTTCTATTCCAGATGCTTTCCAATTCGAAGGCCTGCATTAAAAGGATGTAAGCGCTCCAAAATTTCTTCTTTATTGTATTCCGTAATAGGAGCTCTCGTTAAAAGATTTTCTTTGACCGTCAATACTCCGTCCAGAACCGAGTTCTGAAAAAAACAATGCCTATTTTCTCTCGAATCTTATCATCTCTTCTCCAAGCTTGTGGGAAAAGACTTTCTACCTCTCCCTCTGTCTTTTTCAAAAATGGCACAGAGGATATTGATGGTTGTGGATTTCCCTGCACCATTCTCCCCGAGAAAGGCAAAAACTCCCCTCTTTTCACGGAAAAGGAAATATGATCCACCGCAGTCGTTTTACCATAGTTTTTGCTTAAGTTCTTTACTGTGATTGCATTCATCCGATTCGCTCCTTCTTGGCGCCTCTATAGTTCTTTTCTGTAAGTCTATCCTATAGTTCGTCTTATCAGCTCAGTCCTATAGCTCCCTCATGGTTCCAATTTGTCCTATGGTTCCCTGGTTCCATCTTGTGGTTCTGCCCTGTAATTTTTCCCACAATTCTGCCCTGTTGTCTTAACTTGTTATTCTGCCTCACCGGTTTTGACATAAATCAGCTTATCAACTTTACAGCATAAAAAGTGCCACCCTACCAAGCTGCATTTACAGCCTACCAGTTGCACTTTTTCCATGAAAGGCTTTATTTTTCATGAAACGCTTTATTTCTTATTCCGAATCTTGCAGATCTTTAATAGCTCCATTGATTTTAATCTCATCTCACCTTTTGCCATCCATGCTGTTGCACACCAGACAAAAGAGATAAATGAGGCTGTACATAAGACAAATGATGCGTAAGTTGATGATTTGTCCGAACCAATGAAAAAGGCTTGCACACAAAAACCACGATTCCGAGAACCGAGACAAAGTGGATTCCGATTCTGATCCGGACTTCGCTTTTTCTTCAAACTATCCATATCCAAAAGAAAAATATGTCGGTAGGAGGATAAAAATCCCTGTGAGGCAAATAGAAAGAGGTCACCCATTGCAAACTTAGGGTCTGTACTCCTGATACAAAGTGCTGAATAAACATCAGAATTCCAATTCCAAAAAGAATGGCTGTTGAAATCATTAAAAGTCTGACTGAAAAATAGATTTTTAGCTTTTTGCATATCATAATCCCAACCTTTCTTTTCAGTTCTTTTCACATACGTTCTTGCAATGATGACACGCTCTCCATTTCAAAGTTCTGCCGTCATTCTTCCGTTAAGTTCTGCTCGCACTGACTTTATTTTCCTCATATTGATAATCATTGCCTTTGCCGCTCTGAAGAAATTCCGACTTAGCGTATTTTCCAGTTCATATAATCTATATTGGACTTCCAAACAATTATCCTTTGTATAGACAAAGGTTCGTTTATCCACTGATTCTATATAATAGATTTTATCAATGGGACAGAGAAGCGTTTCCCATTAGAGCGGGCCGTGATAGCAGGGGCACTGTTTTCAAAGAGCATTGACGGCAGTTTGAATACTCTCCGTCACTTTGACAACACGGAGCAGCGCTTGCTCTTCTTCATAAGAATTTACTTTTTGAATATCCACCTTCACTATGTCACCACCTAATGATTCTACTTATCTCCCATTTTAGATTTTTAGGTACTTGTACCACTTTTTCTAAAATGGAAAGCATATTCTTTTCCTTTACGGTCCAAATCATTTCTTTTCTGATTTCTTTTCGGAAAACGTCGTATCTAAAGATACAAAAGTACGGTTTCCAAAAACAATCGTCAAGGTACAAAGGACTGTAATCACCGGAACATTGGACTGGAATATGGAAAGGAACTGCAAGGCCTAATAGATAAACAAGCACAAAAAGGAATCATCAGTTTTTATCCAATTTGTGGCTCTTTTTATTTAAATGCGCATTGTTAAACACACCAAGATAAAAGAGGAATAATCCTAAAAAAACATCATAATCACTCAGGGCAATGCCCATGGCATCATTAGCATAATCCAGGTCAATCGTACAAAGATTTAAACCGAACCACACAAAATAATGATTGTAAATCAGTCCTGCCCCGCTTTGACAAGGAAGATTCTCCTCAATGGCATGGTCAAATTCCGTGATGTAGAACAAAAAAATAAAGCTACTACCTGAAGCATTATAATAACGGAGTAAAACGAAAATTTCTCTATTTCGAAGAAATCCGCTGCGGCTATCAGCATTTCCCCAAGGGTAATAATAGTAAGGAGTGTTAATCTTTCTATAAGGTGGCTATACATTAATGGGTACTCTAGCCTATATCTTTTCGAAAGAAAAATAGCACCCAAGTATGATTACAATAAAGCCAAAAACCGGTTAATAAGATGCGTCCGATTCTGACAAAAACAAGCTGACTATAATACTAATCATGCACACAAAAATAAGCTGAAAAATCCGAATCAATTTTCGATCCTTTTCACTGTTCTTGTTTTGCATGTAAGCATAGATATATTGCAGAAATTGTATGACAACAATCCATAGAAGCGCCAGTGTAAAAGGCTGTCCAGCTTTCCTCCATATCGAACTGACATTTGCTCGCCATAAAGACTAAAAGCAGGCATTTGGAAAACCGTCATAATGATGATATGCAAAAGATTATGTTTTCCATAGCGGTTCATATACACGGTCTGCACATTCCATACGCTGATGTCAAACCACACCATGCCCTATATGGCAGTATATATGATAATCATCGCTTTAGACGAGAAATGCCTCACTGGCAGACCATGTCTGAGCTATCGCATCTGGAAATCTAACAAAAAGCAGATCATACAGCTCGGTAAGACTAACCTCCGTCAACTTCTGCGGGATCCTCTCGACCACCCTCGGTTTCCCTGGTACGGGTGCTTTCATCGTTTTAGTAAACAGCTTTTATCGCGTAGAAACTTACATTTCGGAGCAAAGCAGTGAATCATAGCATGCTTTATTTCAACATGGCATCCTCTTTATCACATCAGGATGATCTGGTGACAAGTGGTGGAGCCGAGGGCTCTGGTACCCGCTCATGAGTGAAATAGTGCTCAGACGCGGCTATCCGTCCCGTTGGGCATTCCTGCTACTGAACGTCTGGCAAAACTGACAAGGATTGCACGATGTAGGCTTCGAGATATGAAAGCACCCCGCAGCATGCTGCAGACATATCCAACTGTCACGCTGTGAATCTGCGGATGGCAGACGCTGTGGCACCATCAAGCGAAACCCTTGAACGAGCTCTTCGAGGCTGCGACCTCATCTTTTCGACACAATCGAAATTGCTGCGATTACTCGTTTATGGGCACTACGGAAAGTTGAGCGCTTTTCCCTCCAGGATGATGTATCATGATGGTAACATGAGAAATGATGACAGATGAGATGTGAGAATCGAAGTAAAACAATGGCTCGGAGACCTGTGCGCCTTGCATAACAATCAGACGCAAAGCTCGAGGAATGGCAGAGGCGCATCCTACGGTGATTATAGCTATCTCCCGATTGAAGATCATCAGAGGAGGCGGCTCAGAAAAGATTTTATCGGTTCCACAACAGCTAGCCGTGATTGATGGTACGATGCAAGAGAATCAGCTATTGAAGCTGACAAAAATGCTTGCTCGACTGGAGCGATACATGAAAATGGCGGGAGAGACGAATTAGTGATCGGAACAACGACAGATGAGGAAAAACAATGGAGTTAAAGTCGGAGGAGATAAGAATGAAGATAAGTCCAAGGAATTGTTTTGTGAATACTTTCTGTAAACTCTGTAGGAATATCAACAAGTGATCTCCTGTCTCGGAGAGTTTCACTTCATGAGGGTATGCAGAATCGTCCCCAATACCATTCTCCTTTATCACTACACATTGTCTGGTCACCGGCATATCCAGCTTATACATGAGGCTGGATATGCCGGCCTATGAAATATTTAGCGCCTTAGACAAATTTCAAATCAGAAAGGATATTGCTGTTTTGCACAATGGAACTGGAATGATGACTTTACTTTGACTTATAGCCACTCCCCATACTTAATATATAGCTTCTACTGTTTGATGAAAAGCTATAAAGTCAGAGATGAGCAAATACAAAAATACGCCATAGCATCTCCGTAAACTACCGTGTTTTCAAGTTATATGAGATAGGGAATGAGATGGCTGCAAAAATCCCAATGCCGAAGCCAGTGCCAGTCTGGAGTCGCACTTGGAATCCAAGAATCGGTCGCCTGAAGTGCGGATAAACTGCACACAACGTTTGAAATCAAACGCTTCTGACAAACCAGCCTGTCTGGAAATAGTTCTGCATGGAAAGGCTGTTATAGCCAAAAAGGAACAAAGCTTTACCAGGAAAGTCATCACATCGAAATACGGAGACACTGCGTCCCATCACATTCATAAAGGACACACAGGGACGCACTGTTCCACTTATGAGGTTTCTGAGGGAATTCTTCGTCCACATTGTCCCAGGAATCGCGATCTGCAGTAAAGTCCTAAATCGATTTCTGAATCAAAATCTGCAGGGGCAGGATGGGCACCCAAGAATATCAGAGACAATCAATACGGAGAACACATTTCCGAAGTTACCGGATAATGCCATTTTCATGTGTTCAGAATATTTCCGTAAATTCGCCTTCCCTCCATGAGATACCGTTTTAAAATGACGGTTGAGGCTCTTCTCAGAGGATAATATCCGCACTGGCTTTGGCAACGTCTGTGGGCATTGTCACGGAAATGCTACATCCGCATCATGAAGACTGGGGCGCAGTCATTTAACGCCGTCTCCCATATAGCCCCACCATGTCCGTTTTTCGAAGGGCATCCACCCTCATTGCTTCTGCATGGGAGAGAGACAGGAAAATGTCCTTTTCTCTACAACACTCAGCTCTTCCTCACTCATCTTTCCAAGTCGGGCACGGTTACCATTTTCTGTTCTCCTACCTTCATGCCTACCAGCTTACATACGTGCTCCACCACAACGGGGGCATCGCCGGAAATGACCTTTACCTGTACGCCTGCATCACTAGCAGTCGTGAATGGCTTCCTTGGCATCCGGCTTGGGCGGATCCAGGAAGGCGATAATGCCAGGAAGGTCATATCCGTTTCGTCCTCCGCATGGAAAAACAGCGGTGTCTCCTGCATTTTTCCTCTTTGCGGCAACCCAATGACGTGCATTCCCTCATGATTTAACTTCTCGGAAAGGGCATTGATCTTCTGAAAGGTCTTCTTCCTGAATGTCCGTGTATTCCTTCTTCACCCAGAGCACGACTGCAACGAGGCCAGTACGGATTCCAAAGCGCCTTTCGGTAATCAAGTACCCTCATCCTGGGGTTTGGGAAGAATTTCTTCTGTCTCCTCTCCCAAATCGTTCTCCCCAGTTGGAAATCACCACCTCATTCTACGACGTTCAAAATCATAGGGGAATTTCATCGGACTTCACATAGCCTCCGGCATATTTTTGCACATCGCTTTCCGCGCCGTAGGATAGGATGGCCAGTCAATCAGGGTTTTTACCCCTGTAGAGTGAAAGGCATTCATCCATACGTAATTCAAAACCACATAGGAATCTTCTACCATTGACATTGATATATTTCTGCAAAACCATTATTGTCCATGGTGAGGGTTCCAGTCTTATCGGTGCACAGCACATCGATAGCTCCTAAGTTCTGGATGGCGGACATGTTCTTTACAATGGTCTTCTTCTTTGCCAGGAACTTCGCCTGCTTTGGCAAGGGTTCCATTCACAATCATCAGTAGCTATTCCCGGTAATGCCTACCGCAACGGAGATGGAAAATAAAAAGGCTTCCAGCCATGTTTTTCTTCACAAGGCCGTTAATAAGCAGCTACAAAAGAGCTACCACAATCATGTAGCTAATCTGGATTCTTGTTATCTTCGATAAGCTCTTATCAAAATCCGTTTCTTTCTTCTGTGTATGGATGGTGGAAAATCCCCAGAGTAGAATTCTTTCCGGTCCGTACCGCCACACCGACTCCGGTGCCGGGAATTCACCTGGAGCCCACCTAAGCAGAAGTTGTTTTAGTTCCGCTGCATTGACTGCTCTCTGATCCACACCGGTATGTTTTTCACGGAATAGACTCTCCGTCCCAAAGGCGGAAACCGAAGAGAACGGGTGTCTCTTTCCAAAAGATGAGAGATCTCCGCACGATATCTCCTGAGCCGATGAGCTGTATGTCGGGTACCACCTCTTCCACCGGCACTTCTCTGATTTCCGTACCGTCCTTTCCGGAATCGATTCTTACCGTATCGTGCTCCATCTCCTTTTAGCTTCTGCATGTCGAGATAGGGCCGTAATCCTGGGTAAATCGAGATCACCGCACTCATACAGGCCAGTGCCAGGATAATGACTCGGACAGAATATCCCTTTCCACACTAAAGGTAACGATAGCCAAAACAAGGAGCACGATAATAAAAGCATCGGTAAAGCTATGAAATAAAAATAGAATACGCCATGCTTCTAGCATGGCGGAAAGATCGTTATAGCCGTATTTCTCCAGTCCTTTTCTTCCGTTCTTCGTCGCTTCGATTCCATTTCTGCTGTGCTGGCCTATTTCCTGCAAAACGAAGAAGCTTCTTTTCCAGCATTTTTCTGAAACTCTTGTTCCACACCGGCAGTCTTTGTCGTAGGGTTCAATCTCTTCTCATTGTTTAAAATCATATCTTTCACCCTCCTTTTACTCTATACAGGGATATCTTGAACCTTTTGCACAATGCGAGTCAATTTAATATGATTTTTATTTCAGGCTGATTTGACTGTTGCTCTTCCTACGCCTTTATCCTTAGTAATCATTTTATCCTTAAAATAGGTCCAGTTTTAGGGATAAATCATTTCAAAGGGTAGCATCTGTAAATGTCCCCCTTTGTCTCATCCATATGCGGCACAAAAATCCAGCCCCTGACTACCTTCTCTAAACTGAACTTTTCCATCGGTGACGGCTGATCACCTGTTTTACAATTTTAATCCCAAGCCGTGCTGTCCTGTGCTGGCTCCCACCATAGTGTTCAGATCTTTTCAGAGCGGCTTTCTCAAACCGCAACCATTATCCTCCACATGGAGAAACACGTGGGCTTTCTCATCCTGATATAACAACTGTTATCTCGCATCCTCCGGATTATGTTTGACTGCGTTGTATAATAAGTTCATCAGTGCTCTTTCCATCAAGATTTTCATTGAAGCACCAGTTCCAGACCCTGCAAACGTCTTCCGGAATATCCAAGTTGAACTGCACTCTTTCATCCTCTGTTTGGTTTCCGCATTTCCGTAATCGTCTTTCGAAGAAAACGGCTCACTTAGTTTTTTCCTTCTCCAACTTACCGTAGCCAAGACAGCTTACTGAAAAGATTCAGGTTCTCTACAAGGCGACGAAGACGAAGCCCTGCTTCTCAATCCTTAGCGCACGCTCTTTTAATCTCTTCCGATTCCGTGGTAGCTGCAATCATTTCCGCATTTCCCAGAGCAATCGCAAGGGGAATTGTCCGAATATCATGGAAACCGGCAATCCATTCCGTACGCTCTTCCTCTTTTGCTTTGCCCGTTTCTTCTGTATCCATATGGGAACGGAAACTAGAATCAGCGCATTGAAAAGCGAGAGCGGCAGAAACTCAATGAGATTTCGGATAACCCTCTTTTGTATTCCAGAGTATATTTCCAAATCAGCTCTTCTCTTTGCCCGATAATCAATAAGCCTTCCGGAACCATAGGTACGCACCGGATAATCTTCCAGATAATAACGGTAGCTTCGCTACATCCTGTAGGTACTAGCTTTTCCGAAGCTCTTTCGGCAGGAACTCGCTCCATAGGATATTTCCCCATTGTCAGGAGCATGGCAAACTGCTCGTGCCCCGGACAGCTTTTTGATTCCTCTTCCGCAAGCGGTACTCGCACCCTTTTCCTTATGCAATGCTTCCATAATCTCCCTGACTGTCGGGATAATACTACTACCATTTCAGGACTACAAAAATTCCAAAAATCAAAAGGTCTGCAAACAGTATCGTGAGCAGAAACACCAGAGCAATCAGCTGCATTTTCCGTATATATTCCTCTATCTTCGATCTCCAATTTTATAGCCAAGGCCTCTTTACGGTCAGTAAAAATACGGGTTTAGATGGCTCTTTTTCTATCTTTTTCCCGTAAATGCCGCATATGCACAAAGCAGTGAGCTTGATCGAAAATTCCCATCCGGCCAAAGAGGGCATCGCAGAGGTATCCGTGGTGACAATTTTCCCCTGTTCCGGTATAGATAGAAAAGCGCCAGTTCCTTCGCGCGTTAAAGCTTTTCTCCTTGTCGAATCACCGTTCCTACCAATGGCAAACCAGAGATCCCCCAGCTGCACCCCTGCTCTTTCTCCTCCAAATGACAGGTTCTTCTCAGCACGGCTGCAATTCTCAGGATAAGCTCTTCCGGAAGAAACGGTTTGATAATGTGAGTCATCCGCACCCAGTCCCAAGCCATGCAAACGTGCCCTATCCTCGTCCCTTGCAGAGAAAATCACCGGAACTTCCGAAAGTGGACCTTCCTTTTGCTTTTTATAAAAATCAAAGCCATTGCCATCGGTCAGCATGACATCCAAAAAGAATCAGCTGATAGCAATTCTCTGAAAGCTTCGCTTCCGCTTCTTTACAAGAAGTAGCGACCTCACCGAAAGATAGCCTCTTTCTTAATAGTTCCTGCAACAATTCTCTAAAGCTCTTTCTCATCGTCCACCACCAATATTTTACAATGTTCTTTTTCCATGATTTCGTCTCCTGATACTGTCTGTTCTTACCCGTCCTACTATAGCCTTTCTCCCCTCTTTCCCCATAGTTTTTCATTTCTTAAGGTAAACATAAAGTACGTACAAGGTTCCTAAGCTTCCTGCTATTCTCCTCCTCGTAAAACAAACACATGGAGGATCATGAACTATATTCTGGAAACACAGCATCTTAGCAAAAAGCGGAAACAGCTACCGTGTAAAAGACCTTTCTTTATCTGTTCCGGAGAAATGCGTTTACGGCTTTTTGAGGTCCCAATGGAGCCGGAAAAAGCACTACCCTCAAAAATGATTCTGGGCTAGATTCACCCCGAGTGAAGGAAAAATTCAGTTTCTGGGAAAAACAGTAAATTCCCAAAATCGCCTTTCTCTTCCCAAAAGACCGAAGTCTCATTGAAAATCCCGCGGTTACGGGCATTTAAGCGGACTGGAAAATATGCAGATTGTGCAGAAATTAAAGGCGTGAAGGAAGAGAAGTGCCTCGGCATTAAAAACCGTCCGGCTCTATGAACAAAGAGATAGAAGCTCAGCAGTTATTCTCTGGTATGCAAACAACGTCTCGTATCGCCATGGCCATTTTGGGAAATCGAAGCTACTGATACTGGATGAGCCCACAAACGGCCTGGATCCTGCCGCATACCAGAAATTCGTGAGTTGATTGTATCTCTCCTAAAGAAAAGAAATATGACGGTCATCATTTCCAGTCATCTCCTCAGTGAAATAGAGCAAATGGCAAGTCAAGTCGGACTATCATTCACCGTGGACAGTTGCTCTATGAAGGGCCTCTAAGGACCTGGAATGTAACGGAAAAAAGTCTGGAAGAGGCATTTCTGGAAAATGACTGGCGGAAAGGAGTCTTTTTATGAATACCCTAAGCAATATCCCTAAAATCTGTGTCTATCGAGTTTCAAAAAGCGCGCCATAAAGCATTTTCCTTTGCTGTTCCTCGCAGCTCTGCTGGATTGTGCCTATCTATTTTATGGCACAAAAGCGCATTCGAGACATGGTTCGATATCTTTTTATGCTCTTACATAGTCCTAACATCTGGTTTCTGTCCGTGCCTCATGGCTGTAATTTGCTTTCCCGATCAGTGGACATGGAACATACAAAGGCGCTATGTGGAACCTTCTTCCACCTTGGAAAGCAGACCAGTCTCCATCTCATCTGGGAAAGCTTTTCTTCGGTTTTTATTAGCCTTGTCCTGTTTTGTAGTTTCAAATCGGTATGGTCCTTCTTGAAAGTTCTTAGGTTTTACTGGAGATATTCCGTCCTATATTGTTCCTGTTCTGTTCTTCTCAGAACTTATCGGCGGAATGATTCTATATCAGCTTCAATGCATGCTTTTCCCTGCTGTTTTCCAGCCAGTTTGCAGCCCTTTCCTCGCCTTCGGCGGTACCCTGGCAGCTTATTTCTGGCCTTTATCAGCACAGACATGTGGACTCCCTGGTCCGTTTTCTTCTCTCTTAGCCTATCGGTATGGACTATGACAAAAGCATCAAGACTCATAAGCCTAAGCTTTCAGATCCATCCCTATTCCGATATTTTGCTAAGCCTGCTTTATCTTATCGACTGTTTCTGCTGGTCTCCTCTTTTCACTCGGGCAGAGCGTGGGGAGAGACTTTATTTTTCTCTCCGAGACAAAAAGTAAGTCACAGCTATGCACAGCTTGTCCCGGAATTTGATCAAGTTAAAAGGAACCCCATCTGGATTCCTTTCCTTCTAGATTCCTCTGATTTCGGCACTGAGTTGGAACGGTGAATTTTATGCAAAATCAGGGTGTCTTACAATATACTTGGGAAGATCTCTGGACGCCAATAACTCTGTTTCTGGGGATGTTTTTCCTGGCTCCCCTCATCGGCATTCTCTGCAGTCTTCTGCTGGCAGAATGGAGCATCAAGGCAGTAACTTGGAATCTGAGTTTTAACTCATTAGCCCCGGAAAACTGCTTCGGGACAAATGGTTTCGTAACCCTCCTCAGTACGCTCTGCATGGTCTGGATCAGTTTTATTTATCTTCTAAGCGGTGATTCTCGTCTTTCGCGGAAACTTGTTCCGTGCAATCTTTTGGATGCGATGCTTTCCGCCATCCTCTCCATTGCCGCATTACGCCCTGCAAAGCACCCTGTCCATGCTTCCTCCTTTTGACCTTCCCATTGCGCTGGCATTTCTGGGTGGCTTGGTCGGCCTTAGCACTGACCGTTAAGGGAGCCTACTATGCCCTGCCCTATTCCACCTGATTTACGGCATGGGCAGTACTTCTATCACCGGAGCTGGTGTTTCCGATCCTCCTCCTAGCTGTTCCTTATATTTTCGCTGCTGCATCGGTATTCTGTACTCAAAGAAAGGCGATGTGAGAACACATGTCTAAAAGGCAAAAAGGGCTTTTGGTTTTGGGTGAACATAAATACTTATCTTTTCTTATCGAAAGTCTTGCAGCTTTGTCGACACAGCGTCACAACTGATTTTTATTCTTAACAAGTGGCTAACATCTTGTTTCTATCTGGCAGAAGAATGATCTCTCAGTCAGTGAAAAAATATAGATGATATCGTCGCTCTGAATCGGTAATCTTATGGCAAAATCTCCAGCCAGTAGCCATCCGGGTCTTCGATGAAATAGATGCCATGGCTTCATTTTCAGCAAATGCAGCCCATCTCCTCATGATATTTTCGTGCGCTTCTTAAAATTATCGCCTGCAAAATGCCAGATGAATTCACACTCTCCCAGGTCAAGCCTGGGAGTGGTCTTTCAGCCAAAGTCAGTTCCAACTCAAAATCACCCACATCGCTTTTCAAATACACAGTGATAGTCCTCGCTGTCTTTCTTCTCACCCGCCCTTAGATCGAGGGGCTTCCTCGTAGAATCGAGAGAACGATCCAAATCGGATACATTTCAATTCGTGAATCATCTTAAACTTCATAGCTTTTCTCCTTTGCATGGTTTCCGTGTTTTTGAGTCTGAGCGGTACTCAGGATATTCTGTAATAAAGCGCTGAATCACATCAGGCTCTCCCCAGTAATGCATCGGAAGACGGTATCGCAATCCACATTTTCAGAAAATACAGAATCCGTCAGCGTAGTGCGCCTCAGTCTCGGATCAGGGGAACGAAGGCAAGGTCAAAATGTCTCGCCCTAGATTCGTCTATCTCCCTGTAATAAATCTCGCGAAGTCTCGATTGTCTTCTTCCGGTTCTCCTCCAATACCAATCGTTTAAGTCCCCGGCATGATAGATAGAGCCTTCCTTTGTGAGTATAAAAGGCACTCCACTGTCATTGGAAAGCAGAGTCTCAGCTGAATTTCATGAGTCCAGCTGATAGCTTTTATCGGGTTCGTCAAAGCTGTGTAGAGTCTCGGACAGGCGCTTTTTATCCCGTATGTCCTTGCCAATACCCGCCTGATAGCTCATCCGCTGCATTAAGCAAGGAAAAATCTTCGGATTATAGTGATCCCCATGGACGTGCGACTGCACGAACATTCTTTTTCTCTGTTGAGAGGCGGTAATTCTCCCTGTAATGGTCAAAAACAATATAGCATCTTCTAATTCCGGCAAAAACCAGTGTGGTTCAGATATGTTACTTGCATCCTGTTACTCCGTAAAAATATTTTACTTTTCTCGGTATGGAATTGTTGCTCTCCCTCTACTTTACTCTCTTGCTACTTGCTTCCCTACTTCCTCTCGTTTTCCTAGTCTATATGCTCTTCAGTATAAGTTGGCCTGCATTTACCGTCAACGAGGGCCTAAAAACAATGCTCATTTGTCCATCCACCCAGGACTGCTGGGGCACATGCATGAATACTGTCATTTTCTCGTGATTCCCGATTAGTTATGAGGATTTCTGGATCATGCTAGTCGACTCTTGCTTCATAACGGTAGAGTGGTTTCTGCATTGGCATATGGCAATATTTGCAAAGGTGCTTACAGCTGCTATAGGCGCCGATATGCAGATAGATAACAGCACAGGCTGCTCTTGTCCCCTTCTTTTGAGAACATGCGGCGTTTTTCCAATGGCTTTCTCATAGTCGCTAACAAGCATACATCCACCGCAATCTGCCCTATACTCCGCCAGTTCATTTCCCTCCGCACAGAGGCTTCAATGTCATGCCGTGGGCATGAGCAATCATCAATCTTGAGCCTTCCCAGCAAAAGCTACCATCTTCCTTCCCAAGCATCCGAAGCTCCGGAAAAATTCCGCTTCACCTTTGGGTAGAGGTCTACAAAAGCTGATATACGTTTAAAGTCGTATATCCTCAATGCCGTAGCAATCTGCTCAAATGCTTTCTAAAATGATAGTCATCTGCATATCTCGACAGAAAATCGGGTCATAGCGCCACCCGATAGAATTCACTCAGCTGCATGGAAGATGGCTTTGAAATGCTCCTATAAGTAAATGTTTATCCGGCTACATTTTCGGCTCTATATCTTTTCCATAAGGTGTAATGCTATAAAACCAGTATTGTCTATAAGCTCTTAAAAAGCTCCATATAGGGAAACATGGGGAGGATTTTTCGTGCAAAAACTAATGACATCCACCACGGAAGGATCAAGGCGATAGCGACTGACTTGACTTGGATTGTAAGATTTCGCACTAAAACCGGCCCTCTTTCCAGCCTGTTTGCAAACCATTCACGCATAGAAGGCAGAATGTCCGATCCTCTGTCCGTATTGATAATCCAAGTTGAAATGCCTCGGTCCTTCCATTAAAAGTTATTTTGAATTTTCATCATATAAGATTAGAATGATAGACTACTATGTAAGTCAATGGCATCTGCAAGAGTTTTGGCTTTACCTGCTTCGGCAGCCTTTTCCTTATCTCTCCCAAAGCGTTCTCTCACAAAAATCTCATTTATCAGGACTATCAAGCTTTGGATTATCATCTTCCCCATTTCTTCTTGCCATTCATCACGAAATTTATGATCTGATAGTCAGAAAGCTCATGGCAATAATGTCGATGCTTTTTCTATAACTTGACGACACATCTTCGGCATCTCCAATTCCCAAATTCCTTCTGCCTCGGTATTTCGTTAAGCATTGCACTAATAATCGCGAAATAGCTTTCATCTCTTCCTTGGTGACATGGTCTCTACTTAAGATTTTCTCTCACATCTGCTTTATGAAATGCATCAAGCCCCGAATAAGCAGGCATTATATTATTATCCACACCATTTTTGTAGAATCCAATCTTTGTTTTAGCACTTACAGGCTCTGTATTTTATACAATGTATTCTTCCCATCCATAACAGCTTTTTGATAGCTCAAAATTTTTCATTACCATTTTCAAAATGTCTTAATAAAGATGAAAGATTGTAAATTCATCATATCTTCCCAGATAATGGCAATTGTCTCACCTATGTCATCGGTTTAAATAGTTCGAGTAGTATCATCCCAAATTTAACGCCTACCTATGGACTCATTCAAGTGCTAATCGTTCAGCATTTTCCTCAGCATACGTAATCGGTTCGTGGTGATGAAGCCAAATATATTCAAAATATCATCAATAATGGTAATGGCTCTATGGGTCTTACAAAATTCCTCTATTGCCTCTTCTAACTCGAATATCTCGAGCCCCTCTGGGCTATAAGATGTAGTAAATTAGCCAAATCTTTTTAGCTGCATCATCTAAGCTCAGAATAGCCAGCCAGTGATATATAATTATGCCATCCATAGTACCTGGAGCAAATTTTAATCCGTCTACTATTTCTTCTATTTCTGAGTGAAAATCATCCGGCAATACATCCTTTTTCGTTTAAAGAATCTGTAATCTGAACTGATATAGATCGTCTCATTTCCACTAGTCCCTCCTTCGTTTTGGGAATCTTTATCAGATAACAAACAAATCCTCCTCTTGTTCCGTTAATGAATCCTATTTTCTTGAAGAGAACTCACTCAAACAATTCTCTTCAGTTCAATTTTCTCAAACCAATCTCCCCAACCTATCAATCTAACTTTCACCATTAATTCTATTTAAGGCTTTCTTGAGTCAGAACTTTATCCCTTCAGGATAAGTAGCCCAAAAATTTTCTTTTGCATTTCTTTTTGTCGTATATTTCTCGCTTCCATCAATTCGTAACTACGGTAACTAACTCTGGTGGAAGCTCTAGCATATCAAAATATTTCTTAGAATCAGGTATTTCCACTATGTCAAGCTGATCCGTTTTCTTCCCTCAGCTTGTTCATCTGACATATACAATATAAACCTCAATTGACACGATGTATTATTTTTAATAATCTACCATTATCTCCCAAGTCTCTTGATCATCTCTGTAATCAGGTGCCCATTCCGGTCTTAACATAAATAAATTGACTATATAGTTTTCTATTGTATTCTGTCGCAATATTCCAACCGGATTAACAGCTGATTCTTTGCCTCGTATCCGGCAAAGGTAATCTCCTGCGACTTTTTCATTTCATCCATGGATCAAAAATAATCTGTCCTTTGTAATGAAATGTGCATAATCTTTTAAATTTGGCATATGGGCATGATTCCACCCATCAAGCATCTTCCAAGCCAGATCCTCAGCTACTTTTAATTCTTCTTCGTCAAAAACATAACGTACACCTCCTATTCTTTATAACGTAATATATAAGGTCTATGTACATAATTTTGCACGTCAAAATATGCTTTTTGGCCCAATTTTCCGAATCTTTATTGTCCTTCAGAACCAGTTCCTGCCATATTCCGGCATAATAAAATTCCTTTCGGGTCTTTGGCTGAATTCTTGCGCTTACTATCCTATTATTTTATCTTGTTTATATTGTCGCATCATATGCCTTTTTCTTCTTCCAGGTTGCCTAGTTTTTCCGGGCATTGTAAGGACTCTTTTTATCATGTAGAAAAATCCCATATCCGGGCATTTTGGGTGCAAATGACAGAACGTTCTGCGGCTGTAACATATCAGATTATCTTTAAATAACTGTCTCTCTCACAAGCATGTGGGTGCCAGAAAAATTTCTCTTGCTCTTTGGTCCGATACAATTTCTCCCACCCAGAAGATATCCCCTATATAACCTCGCACTCTTTTCCATAGTAAGTAGATCCTGTTGAATTTTCATTTCTGGCGCAAAACTTATATTTTTCCATTGCTCTTAACAACATGCTCTAAAAGTTACCAAAAACAAAAATAAGTCGCTGCTTTACTATCTGATTCTTCATCAGATATGATGCAGAACTAGATTTATTTTCAAATGCAGGTTTCACCCTTAACCTTTGTACTCTTCTTGTACTATCCAGATCCGGATCAAGATGACAGTATTTTATCACCTCTATGCCGACTTTTCCAGTAGCTCATTTAACAGAATTTTATTACAGGTCAATTCTTCGTATGCAATTTCATCATTGATCCTGTACTCCTGGATTGAAATGACAGCATTGTACATCCTCAAATATTGGGCTTGCTATACCCGCCATTGGCACTTCACAAAACCCTTCCTACTCAATATTACCCACTTTCACCGTGAATTCCCCTTTCTGCTGTCAAACTTACATAACGATAATAAAATCATCTGTAATCATTTTTATACTTATCGTTCATTTTCAAAAATGGCTTTTTGAGTCGAGTTCTTAAGCTTTCCGGTTCCAAAACTTCAACATATGGTCCATACTGTAGTGCCCAATAAAACATGGAATCTTCATTGCATCTCAATGTGACAAGTATCTGTTTTTATCCTCAATTTCACTGGCCTAAACTCTTTTCCCTAACCAATCTATAAGCTCATCCATCATGGTCTTCGCTTTCAGAGCTTTTACTCTGACACTCGGCCCACTAAACATATAAATATGCTCTGCCATATGCTTGGGAGATAAATCCTTCTTTAAAATCCTTTATCTCTTTCTGTGGCTTTAAATTTTCGTCAATTATCTCTACTTCTGTCATCTTATCCAGACGATAATGGAATATCGTCATACTTATCATAATTTTCAATTAAATAAAATTTACCGATATTAGCTACCATTTTGATATGGATTTTACCACATATCGGGTTTTCTCTCTCCATGGATGAAGCTAAATCTATTCCATACGAATTATAAACAAAAGATATTTTCTTTTCTCTCTATAGCATCATTCACAGTATCAAGTATACCATAAGTTGCTTATTATCTGCGTGTTGCATATCCGGAAGATTCCTATGGCTCACCTTGGTCGAGATACCATATTGCCTTTTGCCAGTTTTCAATCAAATCTTTAGCCTGTTTCTGTGCAAGATTCTTGGAAAAAGCACGCTGTCGATAAAGCATTTAGCTCAAGCATTTTCAAATTTCTCTCTCAGCCAAATAATACCCATTTTTTCCATGTCAATAACATCACCTTAACAATTCATTTAAGTATAGTATATTATTTTTCACAGATCGACGATGCATTCCATATCATAATTGCTCTTCAGAAGACGTGATTATCTCTTGTTGTCAATCTATGTTCTGCATCTGAATACTGTTCCAAAATATTCCAGGATAAAGCATAGTTCAACATTTTTCTTATTTGCGGTAGCATGCTAATCTTCTTTCCCTTTATTTATAGAAGTCCGTATTCAGATATGCTGCAGGGACTTCCCTTTTGATAATTCGCACTTTTGTTTGTACAACTTCTCCGATACTAACGGAAGTAAAAACATCAAACATATTGTTCTGTACTTGCTCCTTATCTTGTTTCCAAGAATCAAACTGTCACCTATAAACACGCAATATTCCATAGCAATGACACAAGCTTATGCATTTCTATGCCATTAAACTCTGCAAAACTCCCATTGGTTTGACAGATTACCGCTGTTAATACTATTATATAACTTCGATTTCCAATATATAGAACTCTTCTTTTCGCTCTTGTGGCTGCACATTTTATAATATTAGGGGTTATCCGTTCCAGACTGCCCAGTTAGCAGCACCTCTGCTTTTCGTCACATCCCAATACCAAAAGACTATATCGGCTTCTTTCCCTTGAAGGTATGGACTGTTCCAATGTTACTGGGTTTTTCCATCCTTACCTTACATTTCCCCTTCATAACGCTATTTTAACTCTCTCCAACTCGTTTTATAGGCAAACTGAGATATGCCTCTTGTCCAAAAGCACTTTGATATACCTGCAGACAATTATACCTGATATCTTTTCCAACTCTTTTCTACTCCAAAAACATCTGTATGAAAAAGAATCTCGCATTTTTCCCAACCATATGAACACATTCTTCATAGGTAATACGATATGTGGGCCTACTCCCATCTAGTTCGCATAAGGTCTGGTGATCATATTGATCAAGCAAAAGTAATGTGCTGTATTCATTTACAGCTCTAAGCACATCCGATTCCTCTATATCAGAGTGCATCGGCAAGCATTCTGCTCTGTATATCAACTGTCTAATGCCTGAAGGCGTTTTTCATTGATAGCATAGCCTTTCATCAATATGTTGTAAGAACATTAGTAGCCCATTTCCTAAAAGCTATACCTCTTTTTAGAATTAACACGATATCCAACAGACAAAATCATATCCAAGTTATAGATCCTGGTTTCTTCCACCTGAACTTTTGTCGGAAAAACGACAGAAGCTCATCTAATTCGTCTGAAGCAAGAATATTTAGTGATGCTGCTCACTTACCGTAGCATGCTTAACATCAAACAACACTTCATTTGTTTCTGTGTCAACCAGACTGTTTCCTGTTCAGATTTCATTTTGAACCTCAATATTATGTTGCCATCCGTAAATAAAGATTATCTCATTTCTCATCAATAAGACCTCACTATTTTTGAATTTAGAGCATAGCTTTCACCGGATTTTAGAGGTTGTAATGACTGTTCATGCATTTTTGAAATTGGTATTACTAGAAGACTATAGCGGAATAAGTATGCCACAACTGTGAAAAACTAAACAACGATGCAAATTGTAGTGAAATCCGGAATGCCGAATGATCGTATGTGCGATATCAACTTGATATGTTAAGGGATTAATGCGTCGAAATACATTTTAGAATGAATGGCGCATTGTCAAAAAGAATAAAATAATGGTGCAGCAAAAGAATTGGGTACTAACAGGGTATCCATCACAAAGTCTCGTTGCTATAATTTTTATCAGTAGCGCAACGCAAATCAGGATAGAAGTCAAAATAGCACGCTAATCATTAAAACGATTATCATGCAAAATCTATAAAACGAAAAAGATCCACCGACAAAAAGGAAAGATATATAAATGCTAGCTTGAATGATAACTCCCTACGATTGGAAAGGTTGCAACCTGAGTATATAAATTGCCGGGTGAATGCCGTTCGAGAATCTTTAGCTTAAAAAGTCCCCCAACGCTTGTCCGTTATCATGCGATAAACGCATTGGTACATTTCTTTAAATCAACGACATGGCAAAATACCGGATTAAAGAATAGGACAGAAAACTTACAGTCGTTCCTCGTTGAAGGATATATCTCCAAATGTAGCCTGAATACCAACAGAATAAAAATAAGAAATATAAAATAGGAAATCAAACTACTATAGATAATTTGTTTGTTGGACCAAAAGTGCTCAGCTCATTATTAACCATTATGGGTAAACCTAGCCCTAAGATGCCCTACGTTTAATATACATTTGAAATTTTACGCATTTTCTGTTTCCTCCTCTTGCATCATGATTTCCTTAAGGCCAGCGTTCACCACCCATACTTGTAATCGATACTTCGGCTAAAAGCATTCCAATAATGCAGTTCAAGCTCTACAGAAGACTCGATTCGGCCCTACTGTTGCTCTTCAAGCTTAGCTCCTTGGTCAATCAGTTCCCTTTAAGCGTGTCACTAATTTCTCCAGAGAAGAAATTTTGATTTCCCTGTCAATCGGTGATTCTTTAAAAATCCACTATACTTCCATAGTAGAACTGCTGACCTTGGTTTAGAAATAGAATTTTGTTGCAGTAATCTTCCAGCATTCCTAAATCATGCGATGAAACAAGAGCCAGTTTCTTTTCACCAAAAACATTTCTCTTCAAAATATCTCAAATAGCCCATGGGTAACGTAATCCAGACCATGGCGGTTGGTCTGTCCAAAATCATTATTTCAGGCTTATGAACTAAAGCACGTGCAACTTGAACTCTCGTGCTGTCCGCCGGATGAGTGAATCGGGGGAATCGAGTATAGAAATCTGTAAGATCAAGTATTTCAGAGATAGAATCTGTTGCCGTCTGTGATTCTTTCTTAGAAAGACCGGTCAATACAGCTCAAGCATAATGTTATCTCCGTCACATTTAAACATGAATCAATGCTGCTTTTGTGGACTGTCTGCCTAAATCATGATAAATAAGCTCAGGTGAACAAGTAATGCTTCCGTGTTGGGAGTATAAATTCCGGATAATACATTGAGTAAAGTGCTTTTTCCAGCTCCGTTTTTGCCAACAACAGCAACAAAGTCTCCTTCTCTGCCTCAAAAGAGATACCACAAATTCCATCAGTCGTTCCGTCATAAAAATAGGATACATCGTTAAGCGTCAGCAATCGCATGGTTAATCCCTCCTATTCCTGTTAGTGCAAAAGTATGTACATAATCAAGAGCTTAATCATTCGAAATCAAGTTCTATCTCATGTCAATCTCTAGTTTATCTAACTTTTTCTCCTTACTTATCCAGAATAGACAAATACAAACCAGTCTCTGATTTAAATATCTCGCAAACACTATCGCCATTGCTGATAGATTGCGTTTTATATGATATGCACTCAAAAGGCTCATAGTATTTCAAACGATCGGTAAATTTTATATCGATTGGCGGGTAACCCGCTTTCATGAGTTCCAAGTTAATGCTAGCAGTCTTCCGGTTCTTCCATTTCCATCAATAAAGGATGTATCTTCAAATTCGATATGAAAACGACCAGCTTTAGTCACAATATCTTCTTTACTGTTTTATATTCCTGCCAAAAGCTCTTCCATCTTAGGCATAATCAAATATATCTGTACAGGCTCATGTGCCGCTCCCATGATTCGAACCGGTATTCTTCTGTATATTCCTCTATCCTCTTTTTATCCGCTAAGACTAGATAGTGGATATCCTTTATTATCTTTTCAGATAGTTCCTCATTTTCATAAACAAGCTGCTCCACGTAATCAAATGCTTCTTTATGTCCAATTACTTCTAAATGCTCCTTCAATGATTTCCGGTCAGATAGTAGCTCCCAAGAACCATGTCTGTCTCTCTCGTAGTTAAGGTATTACCCTCGATTGCACTTGAGTTATAGGTATATTCTGTTAGGAACTCCTCATTTAACCTCTCGAGCTCACCTTCTGTTAAAGGTCTTCTTTTTCTAAGAACTTCTAATTTTCCTTCTATGATGGGAATGAGGATTCCTTAATTTGATATCTTCCGTCCGTTGGCTTCTGCAGCATCATAGGGTATTTTTCCAAGCCCTACCTTCCTGATATGCACCGGAAATCTTCCTTCTGCACCATAAACCCTTACTCTTCTATCCGATATCCCCATTTTTCAGCCGCTTGCTTCACTGTCATGTACATAAATCATTCCTCCATTTTTGTATTATACCTTCTTATCGGAACAATATAAACAATATAGGAATAACATATTTCGATTATCAGAATAATAGTATTTTTATCATCCCATGAGCCTCAAGAGCAGCCCTGATGGATTTCTCGAATAATTTTACCTGCTCCGCCTGCCTTTTGCCAGCTTCCTTCCAAGCTCTTGTGCAGATGTAATCATGGTATCCTCTTCCATGATTTTCTTTGCTTTGTTCCGTATGGTTTCGGCAGTAAATTCATGCTCCTCAATCACCAATCCTGCGTGATGCTCAGCTATGCTTTTTCGCATTATATTTTCTTTCAAACACCTTCCCGGTGCAACAGTTGCAGCACTCGTGCAGAAACCCCTCCACCACGCTGTTTTGCCCTCCGTGATGGATCATAAAACCGCCTCATCCAGTAAAGTATGAAAATTCCATCGCGAGGCGATATGCCATTCTCCCCAATCTCTTCTTGAGATAAGATGAGGCGATATACACCTCATAAACACTGTGCTCAAAGGCTTCCACATAACTCTTCGCATCTTTTTCTGGTATCGTACCATTTCCCTTATAGACAAGAATTTTATTTCTAGGATGCTTTGTTGCGCCTCGTAAATAGCTGCCTGTAACGCTCCGCAGTGCTGTACATTTTTCTTAGAAAATGGCTCCAGTTCCCGAATGCTTGGGCAAAATAACTGTTCTGCCCGGTCAAACAGTTGAAGGGCACTGTCCACCGTAGGCAAAGACATTTCCCTAAAGCGATTCAAATCCCTTTGACCGTCTTGTATCATGGGCATACTCATATTGTGTGGATAACTGACGGTACAATACAACGATATTGCTTCTGATTTGTGCCCGCTATCATTGCGGAAATATTAAACTCGGAATAAATGGCATCCGGGTGAAAGTCCTGTGTTGCTTTTCTCGAATGAAGGAAACGCTCTTTTAAGATATCGGTAATCCAGGTTTCCGGTCATGAAAAGAACCGATCAAAACCATCACACGTAACGCGGGATGTCATGCCCAGCTTTACTGCGCACGGGAATATCCTTTTTTGCAATGGGGGCTGGAGTCCAGGGCATGGGAACAGCAAGGGGCATAATTCCGGATGACCTTCAATGCATTTAAAATTAACATCTTCTGCCATGCAAGTTGCTCGTCGTGTCCTGCCTCTATGGAATTCCTCGGTAAGAACTCTACATCTTGAGGAAGGTCCGAAGTTTCGCCATGGCTGCCATGGGGATTATAAGAATTTTCATAATATAAATAGTAGTTCCTATACTACTGCGGTACGTCCATGTGCCGCACAATCAGAATTGACTTTAAAGCCTACGGCGATAAAACATTCGAATGTTGTAATGCTTAGTGTTATGTCTAACCTGACGAGGCTCTTTCCTCTGAACTATCCGGAATTTCCGGATAGCAGCAAAAGTATGCCGTTTAACAATATCAAAAATATGAAGAACAATATGATACAAGTCCGGTATCACGCGTTTTTCACTCATAGGAATGAGCCTATAGCGTGCCTTTAAAAGCGCATTGTACTCGCTCTTCAGTTTTCGGAGGCACCAAAGATGGTGTAATACCAATGGCAAGCTGATCCGTAAACCACAACACAAGAATCGTAAACAAAATCCATTTTACCTGTAGGCTGACGATAGCTAATCGGTCCCTATGCTGCACAGGCAAAGCGATAACAAACTCTGCGCTCTGCATTCCCATTCCTTCAACAAGAATGCGTTTCCCGAAGCGCCATGTAATCGTACATCCAGAAACCATATCCAAAAGCAATATTTGCAATGAATGGCATTAATATCATATTCGTCCAGAAATCTCCATGGAAAGATTTTACATTACACCACAATATTTACTGTACTCTCACATATAAAAGGGTACAGTCCGCTTTATGCTAATCCGGTTCTCCTCATCATTGATGAATGGCTCCCTTCTAAAAGCCTACGGAGACTGAGCAGCATGATATCCTCAGAACGCCTTCACAGAAGAAGAAAAGAAATCTTCCACTATATTTTTGTTCACAGTATGATCCATCCGGATGGTACGACCATGCAGCTCGGCGGCGATGATAGTCCGCTTGCTGAGGCCATCCCTCGACAAGATTAAACACGATGCCTACAAGACTGGCCATGCGTACTGACTGGACCCAACGAACTATAAGTCTATGAGAGAGGTATACGGCCTTGATCCGACATTAAGCGGGTAAACTCGCACTAGTAACTAAGCAATCGACGGTTTCCTATTCCGGAATAGCGGCTCTGCTGCACCGGAATATTTACTCAATATAATTTTCCATAACTTCTATTATTTCCATCAACACACCCTCTTCTTAAAATATTTATTTTTATTATTGTTTGAGTTTAACAAACCTATATTTATATGTGACTATTCAACCAATCTATAAAAGTCTTTATTGTTATTATATTATCATTTCTATATGAATCTTTCGATGAGGCTTTATAAATCATGTAAAACTGTTTTTAGACTTGGTACACGAAACTTTATTCGTTTAGTTGAATAAGTTCTATATCCGATTCAGCAATACCCGCAAAAATCATATAAGAATCGATTGAACCGTATTCTACACTAACTCCATTTTTGAAATTCATGCTCATGAATGTCCACTAAATCATGTCCCAATTTTTTCCATAACCATCATTATTTTGTCCCAATCATAAATTCTAAGTTCATCAGGAGCTTCCCATCCTCTTGGATCTCCTTGAACATGAATATCAATCATCTGATGGCTCCCAATCTTCTTTGTATATAAATTCCAATCCTAAAGAACCCATTAGTGTAGGCACGATTCCAATTTTTATTTAAATATAAGCAAATGCTGCTAAACTCATCAAATAAAATACTCATTCCGTCTCCTCCAATTCTAATTTGTTTACCTTAGTATTGCTATTATTATACTATTTTTAAGTCATTTTTTCCCGTAACTGGCTACTGTCAAAGTAATCTTAACTGTAAATTCTCACTCACTTATGTTAGTATTGACTTTTTATTGTTAAACATGCCTATTACATTGTTGATTTCTCCATTTTTATACTGACAAATTGCACAAAAAGTACTACCATGAGTTATAGGTAGAGGTATCATTGTTCATCATAAATGCCACCGATATTGTTGATAGTCCGTCCCCAATATTATCTTTAATCAAGGTTAGAGTTTCCAGTACATTTACACCTGAAATCCATGAGCTATTTGACTAGCAAAATGGGCGTATGATAATGGTGCTATATATTTTGCGCCTTCTATTTCCATTAACCCTAGGTCGCGCAGAAAATGAACTGTATCTTTACAAAAGATCAAGATTTATTATTATTTTGATAAATTAAGAAAGCAAGTCTGTGAAACTTATCCGAGGTTTATACAAAATACCGAAGATCCTATCTATCTTGATTCTATTCGCAGAAATAATTGTGGTGCAATACGTTCAGAAATAAGCATTGACGTCGAAGGAAATATAAGATTTTGCAACATGAGTGCAGGACAAAATATGCGCCTAGATATTGGCAATGTTCTGCAAAATTCATTTAAGTCAATGGTCACATTTGAATAGGAGATAATCGTGAACTCTTTAATTTATGCCAAAGTATCGAAAGAGGTATCCTGCTTTTGAACTACAGCCATTTGACTTCTATCTCAATGAGTGTGATATAGTTGGGCTAATTGGCGCTAACGGTGCCGGAAAAACTACTTTTTTGAATTTGCTGGAAGGCAGATGCCTTCCGTCATCCGGCGAGGTTTATTACAAAGGCAGGGGTTATGAAGCCTATTTCATGGATCCTGTTGTTTCATTCTATGATGGCATATTTGTCCATTTTTGCGAGAGTTTAATCCAAAGACATTTGCACAGTCATGCGATTGATTGGTATCCCTAAATGGAGTTCAGAGCAATATTTTTGATTATCTGAATTTCCTAAACGTGCCGTGATTATTGCTATAAAGCAAATGTCTCTTGGGACAAAAATAAATTAATGTTGGCTACCATGCTGGCTCAAAACCCTGAAATATTGTTTTTGTGATGAGATTAACTACCGGACTGGATCCTGTTGCAAGAGAAAAAGTTTTTGCATTTATTGAAAGAATATATTAATCAAGACACATTCAGTTATCTTCTCCACTCACATTATTAGCGACTTAGAAAAATTTTGCTTTCCAGAATCATCTTACTCGATAACGGTAAGGTTGTTTTGAATACTGATATTTCTTGCATTTTGAAGGAAATAAAATTTCTTTAGAAAATGTAGTATATGACTCATCTAAGTAAATCCACTTTAGCGAAAGGAAATGATAATTTAATTCCCTTGTAATTATCAAATGAATAATATATGAAAGGGTTGTTTTATAAAGATTTTAAGTCCATTTTGAAAGTTAATATCCCTGTATATTTAATGTCTCTTATTCCAATTATTGTCTATATTGGGAAGATATGTTTCTGTTTATGTTCTCCATAATTAGGGATATTATCTCGGAATGCAAGTATCAATAACTATTTCCGTAGATGAAAAACAAAACTTGTTAATTATTATCGTATACTACCACTTTCCCTATCATGTCATTGCTATGGAGAAATATATTTTCACGCTCATCATTTCTCTCCTTACAGGTATCATAATCTTCCTTTGTTACTTTCAGTTATTCTGGACAGCTTAGCCTTTTGTATCCATTCATTGGTTTCTACGTTGCGCCTAATTTATAACATGATAGTAATTCCCGCATCATTTTATTTTGGTGTGAGAAAAAGGAAGATATATCCTCATAGGATTTTACCATTCTTCCATTATCATTACAAAATTTAATAATGTTTTATTAAAACTATATTCTATCTTCAGACCAACTTGATTTGCAGTAGCAGTGATTTTACATTTGATTATTTTTGTCATCTCACGTACATGTTTCAGTAAAAGCATTGAAAAATATCGCACATAATTTTCGATTTATAAAACATCAGATAGACATAGTTCTTGCCTCCTCGGTTGGTTTTATGATGTGGCAATCATTTCTACCGACGGCAATAGACTATGTCTGATAATACTTGTACAGCTCCAATGAGGATCTTATAAAGCAGCCTCAAGAATCTTGTACTTCTGCTACTTTACGAGCTCCATCTTGAAATTCACTCTGCAGAAATAAATATTCCAGTGATTCCACCAATATGTTTCAGTTTGTAGTCAAAATTTCTTAATTCACCTATATTTACTCGAATTTTTCCAATTTTTCATTTAGGAGCTTTTTAGATATTCTGCTTCATTATACAAAAACATCTTGTTTTATTAGCTCTCAAAATTTTATGAAAATCATTTATTCGCATTTTTACCTCCTTCTTTTCAAACAAAAAGGCGGTTAGATTTTTACTTAATCACCTTCGCTATATACCAAATATTATTACTCTATTTCAATTTTTAATTGATTCACTTTCAGATAGTATCTTCATTTGCTCAATAGCTAATGCATTTAATTTTTCCAATCTTTCAGATTGGCTCATGCCTTCATTTATAAATACCGCATTTAGATTTTCAAGATTAGAAAGGCAGACAAGCTGTGATATATCCGCATAATCTCTAATATTTGTCCCTTTAAATCTGGTTTCATCATCTCCATTCCTTTGCTGTTATTCCAAACAGAGCAAACATTCAAAATATCAGCCTCATTTGCATAAATAAAAGTTGATTTTTTTCCTTTTGGCAGTTTATCCGGTACAAGATTATTCTTTAATAGCATCTGTATGAATCCTATAATTGATTTTTGCCAAATTTCTTTTTATATCCCATCCTAAGCTTCTTTTTGTTCTTCTTCTTTTAAGCGTTCAAATTCTTTTGATTAAATATAATTTAAAGTATGGGGATACCCAAGAAGCAAACTCAAAACGCTATATCTTTATGTGCATAAGTTCCTCCATATCTTCCTGCTCTGCAACGATACCGATAGAATTGGTTTTTCTACCCACTGTTTTGACCGATAATATACAAAGCGATTCAGTCCTGCTTCATTTTTAATTCCCTCGAATTCGAGGGAATTAAAATCAGATTATACATTTCTTCCCAAATACCTAAAAACTCTATTGTATTTTTGTTTCTGAGCCACTTTTCGATTAAAAGCTAGAACCGTTTTCAATATTTCTAACCATATCCGTTAAAGAAATATAATCTCTATCGTCTATGGCATATAATGCTGATTTCTGATCCTTCAACATTTATTTTTAGACACATAATCACCTCTCAATCATTAAATTGATTATTTTATATTATAGCATTTTTAGTGCATTGTTTCCACGCTGAAATTAGTGCTGTCTTACTTGTTAATAACCAGTATCAACCTCCTTATCATTCATCAGCTTTTTAAGGATGTTAAACTGCTTCTTGGTTGCCTTTGCTACTTCATACTTGTAGTCGCTCCGAAAAATCGGTAAATGCAGTTCCACTTATGTCACTTTTCATCATAAGCATCCGATTTGCCATTTGAATTAGGTGTCCATGTTTTCAGCCTCCTTTCTCCCTAAAAATCACAAAGAAAAAAGACGATAGTTTTACCATCGTCTTTTGCTACCATTGATGAATTACTTTAGATTGATTTTATCCCTTTGTTTACCACATGAAGAAACTCAATAATACTCGCACTAAGCCTTGGAATCTCTATAGGGACTAAAGTAAAATCCCAAGAATAGCTAGACATCTATCTTCACAGTTCTTTTTTGAGCATGATAAATTTGTGTGTTCTGTATTCTTCCATAAATCCATTCTGTAGAAACATTGTGATTGCCGGATTATCTATGGCGATATCGTCGTGAGAGCAGTTTTACGCCAGTTCTGTCAGCGGCGCATTGCACAGCAAATCCAATCCAATTCCGCCACCAGCCTCTATATGGAGCGATAGACTATGACATCTGCAAGATAAAGCTTTCGATCGCTATCGTAATGATAGGCACCTCCAATAAAATGACCGGCGTTATCCTTTTAAATATCTGTAATAACGTTTGCCCTCGCGGGTTTACAGCAACCAAAATCATGCCAGACACGCCACTCCTCTTTCGGAAAAGAAATTGTACCTCCCTCATGCCAGGTTATGCGACTATGGTTTCCATATCTGCCATCATCTTTTTGTCGAAAAACCAAAAGATCTTCCAGACGGTGTATAAAGCGTGATGAGGCTTTCCCTTCGTCTTTCGTTAGTAAGCTTACATGTCCCTTTCCTTCACTATTCACTTTTTATATTTTGGTTCCTACTGTTAGCTTGTCCAGGTATTATCATTTTTATTCCACCTTCCATAAGTAAATGCTTTATGTCATAATCTGAAAATTGCTTTCTCCAATCTAATCCCATCAACTTGCTCAAACTATTCTGAAAAGGCTCTCTTTGTGGTCTGAAGGACCTATGATTTCCTTACAAAGAGATATTTTCCTTTGCCTTTTCCTTTCATGGGAGATATCATGCCCAGATTCAGCATTTTCTTTATCAGTGCAGATGCGGTGAGCGGTTATAGATAGTTCAGTCATTACTTCAGTACGTCCAAAAAGCGCTCATACCCAAATATTTCGAATAAAACTTGGATATGCTGCCTTGTTTTTACTAACAACATCAGGTACCTCAACATGCTGTTCTTTTTCCTTTGAATGTCCTGTTTTTGAACTTGAATGTCCTGTTTGTAATCTTTATCATCCTGTTTTGTAGTGCTTTGTAATATCCTGTTTTACGCTCCAATGTCCTGCTTTTATAGCGTTTCCCATCGAATATGAGCATAACGGTTTTCAATTCGTTATGCTCTTAGCGCAGATTTCTTAAAAACAGCTCTAAAACCTGTTGTTTCTCTGACCCCCTAGAAGATTGTTATAATTTGCCCGTACCAGTGAGTTTTCGAAAGCACTACATGAATTTGTTGCAATATCGTTGCCTGTAACATCAAATCCATAGACCTGAGATATTTAATACAAAACCGCGGTTGTTCTAGTATTTCCTTCAGCAAATGTACGTATTTGCCATAGTCTTGACACGACTGAGCTAAGTGCGGAATTATGGCAGAAATGCTGTTGTAAAGAGTATTCATACTCTTTTCGTCCGAATATCATATTCCAGCATTTCACGAAGTTCCAAAAGCATCACCATAATGAACAGATGCTCCATTAAGTACCCATTCTTGCTTAGAAATGTTATAGTCTCTTAGCTTTCCCACATGAGAATAGATTCCTTCAAACAGTCTTCTGTAATTCCAATATACTGAGCACCGAAAATGTAAATGCGCTTTCAGAAAGGATCGTAGCTATTCGAGCAGATACAATATCAGCTTTCTTTAGTTCTGTCTACATCGATTTCTTTCGATTCCTCTAATAACTCTCTATAAGTCTACCCGCTTCCGAAAGCGTGATCGCCCCTTCAATATTTTTTTCTTGCCGTATTTTTCAAATAATCCGATGTTTCAAGGCCATCGACAGCTTTGAAGTCCCATTGCGGTATACCAAGCATAGCCCAACTCCCTTTTAGAAGGTTCTGACTGCCTAATATATTCTCTCAAAAGCGATCTTTTTCAATGTCATCCATCCACTTCACCTGCTTTCGTATCCTTAGCCCCTTTTTATCCAGCGTCTCTCTTTCGTCCAGATTAACGCAATTTTGGGCGATGAATCTGTTGGACAAAAATAATCTGCATCTCACTATATTCAGTCACCCCATTCTGAATTGACAGTCATTTTTAAGAGTATTCCGATTCATATGCAATTAAGCCTTTTTGTTGCTTCCACCTGAACTTTTAAAGGCTTAATATATTTTTCTGAAAAAGTTTCTTCTAACGACCAGCCCTATAAATTCTTGTATTGCTTTCCGGCTGCGAAGATGGAGTAAAAATTGAATAAGATCTTGTATAGCGACCTGTTCCTTATCTTGCTCCTTTACTTGTTCCTTTGAAGCAAGTTCTATAGTCGGCCGAACTATAGAACTTGCCACCGGAAAAGGGGAATCACCTGATATTAGTTCTTCATTTCAATAACTTCTCATGGCATTCCGCTAGTATCCCCTTTTTCCCCATCCTTCTAAGAAAATCATTTACATCGGTAAACTTTTCTAATAAGTTGTATCCGCGTCTAATAATTATTTCCTCCGAAAATGGTACATTATCTTTCTCAAATGAAATTTCCCTTCCATCTACAGAAAATATAATTCCCCTTGTCAGCCACACTCCTCATAATCATCTTTTTAGATACCTTTTGGTGTTCATTGGACAACTGTTATATAATCTATCCTTCCCACCGATAGGTGTCGAAAATCATCTCAGAATTTTTAAATGCAGATTGAATTGCAGAATTTTTCAGTCTCTTTAAGTCTGCATACAGCAATATCTTCCTTATTTCCAAAGTAATCAACCGTTTCTTGGATGTTAGTAATCGAAAACACAGAACCATTAATGTAAAGTCCAACAATCTGAGTAACGCTGTTTGTAAAATCAAAAGGATCACTTCTAAACTCGAGTGAATTCCTTCCGTATCAGTCTTTAACCATATTTTCATCAAAATCTCATATCTATTAATTTCATAATTAGTTTCCTCTCACAAAATGAATTTTTGATACTAATATCACCATGTTCATTACTTGATTTAATATTTATCTCGACAACTGGACTTCCATCTGTTGAAGATTTTTCTCTGTATGATAGAATTGATCCGTCTTTCATTTTCGTATAATAGCCCTTCCCGTTAGACATCTCTTTTTCTATACCACCACGAGCAGCCTTATTGTAGAAATCTTTTGATGTTGCGATTGGATCTTCACTACAATATTTCTGACAAAGCTTTCTACCTTTTCCGGAATCGCCAAAGTATCCATTGCTATACTTGTATTTAGAAATAAGTTCAGGAAGATTCTCACTAATGGAATGATAATGACCAATGTCTTCTTTTATAACCATGTCATTATTATTAATCATCCTCCTTTTTGTGCGTCAATTCAAATAAGGAGGGATAACGGTGAAACCTTGCTTTGTCATAAAAATTGCCAAATACATCATCCGGCATATATCCATGGACAAGAACATCTGTCGGTTCAAGCACTTTTAACATTTCTTCCGTACCAATTTTACATATATCCTTATCTCGCTTTGACCTTAGACAACCATGTGTGCTAGATACTTTCACAATCTTATGTTTTGGGACGCCAAGAAAACAATATAAAAAGCTACGCTCATCACTCCAACGGATATTTGCTATAACGGGTATTCCTTGTTTCTGAAGATAAAACCCTATTGCACGATTAAAGTACGTATTAGTCTGTAAAATGCACGGAGCCTGCCCTGCCATCATTGTGCAATCAGGAGTTATCACTCCATCAAATGTTTTTTTAAAAGATTAATATATTTATTAGTTGCTGTGAGCAACTTTGATTCTATCATGCATGTAGAAATGAACGTACTGACGTTTATCCTGTGCTCTCTTTGCCTTTTCAAATGGAATCATTTTCACCGGCACCTGAGCATTATCTATGTCCATAAGTGCGGGGATTCCTGGTTCTCCAACAAGCTCGGCCCCTCCGTCAAATAAGGATAGGAACCATCATCTAGTAGTGTTTTTCATAGTTTTTATCCTTTTCCAGACTATGAAAAATCATCAAATCCACTAGTACTTGATTGATACTTGAAATTTTGAAAGGATATGCTAAGCTACGATAATAGCGTTGAGGGTTTGTTTAGCATATCCTTATGAGATGAAACGTATAGCAATTCTGTTGGTACAGTTGCTAGTGCGTTTTTCTTTAATTATCAACAATCAATAAAACCACCTTCTTTCTTTACAAGCCTCATACCTTTGCTATTACTTTCGGAAATATTAGTCATCTACTTTTATCTTGAATTTGCGTTTCATAACCACTTCTAGCAAATCTCGTATTGCATACAAATCATCCTCTTGTTGAATCAATAGGAATAATAATCTCAGCCACTTTTCCTGATTCCACAGGATACGTTTAGGTTATATACTCCGCCGAAGCTGTCTTGTCAGATGATGCCTCTTTTTCAAAAAGTTTCTTCATCCTGTGTATGCTCATTATCTGCTAATATTTTTGATTAGCTGCATTTATAGAGTCTTGTTCTACGTTTTCAGATTCAAACGAAAACTCCCGCCTTGATATACCCCAATTCTTCCAGATTAAGAAGAAATATTTTAGCTGCATTATCTTTAGCTGCTCTGCTTATCTTATATTTGCTCATCAACGAGTTTGCCAATAGATTCTTATCCGGAATAGCTTTTACCCTCATATTCACTTATCAAAGAAGCATATAACGGTGGAAGTCTAAAAACATTCGTTTTTAAACTATTAATATCATCCGTTGTCGGATACAATATCTTTTTGAAAGTTCCGTTAACTGAATCGTTGCGCTATTAGTTGTGATTAATCCATATTGCTTTTGCTGAGCTAATTTTTGGGTAAATGACTTTGTGGCGCAACTTGATAGTCCATATTTTTCAGCTAAACAGCATTGTAAGCAACCGTTTTGTTCTTAAAAAGAATTTATTATTTTTGCAAACTCTATACAATCGCTTAATGTGCTCCCAGGATAAAGTGCGCTTTTTCCTCTCTGACATATTCATCCTCCTTTTATAGCCAAATCCTATCGCCAACTTATAAATAAGTCAATACCGCTTATGTTTTCTTTCAGTTTTTATAAGTCCAGAAATAGTCCTTTTATATTTTCTTTAATTCATGCTAGCCCCCACTTTTAGCTGAGAGTATCTATTCACTGTCATCATTTTGGTTCTATGAGGGCAAAAGATTTTTACATCAATGCAAACAAAAATAGGCATCTCTGCTCACTTTCGCTTTTTACATTTCTTGCTCCTTGTTAAAAGAGTATTTGTAGAAACAAAAACAGAAAAGATACAGAAGCTTCTAGGCTCTCTGTATCTTCCTCAACTTTCCTATATAACAACTATTCTTTAACAAATCTCTGCGCAAGTGTGTGCGACCATATTGTTTAACTCCTTTTTGTGCATTTTTATAATTATATCAAACCATGTCGCAATATGCCAAAAGCTACCTCACTAATCCCTTTTCCCTCACAAACAAAGATTGATTAAATCACTCCTGCTTTTTCAAAATGTTTTTTAAGTATCCTTGTTGCAACAAATGCTCCTATGCAAGCAAGAACAAAAGTTATCAAAGCCAAATCCTACTGCCCACGAAACTTTGAAATAAGATAATGCTTCATTTATTTGTGCTTCGCTCATTTTCCATTTTGATGCTCTTTCCACAAAAGAAGCTGTTCCGAATAAAATTACAGGAATTACTGTTCCTAAAAAATCTGCTAATGCAAATGTCCCATATCCAATAATCATTCGTCCCTTGCTCTCATAATTTCCTATAATCAAATCACATATAATTCCACCGATTACAGCAAAGACTGCATGAGGTAAATGTCCTCCTGACAACGCAATTAAACCAAGAAGCGTTCCTGATATTGTAAATACACCCTTCTTTTTAACTTTTACAGCCATAAGAATATAAACGGTAGCAGCTACCATAAAGCTAACTCCTGAAGCAATAAATCCTCCAATAACTGTTGTTGCCATAGCAAAGCTGGCTGCCATGTATATGACAATTCCAATTGCATTAAAGATTCCGATTGTAATAAAATCACGACCATTCAATTTGTTTTTCATAAAAGTCCTCCTAATAAATTTTCTGTATTACTATCACAAGAGCAATCATCAAAGCTCCTAATAGTCCAATCATTAAGTCTGTTTTTCTAAACCGCAATTCTGTTAATGTTACCCTCTTCTCATCACTATCAAGTCCTCTAATAAGTGCTGAAGCTGACAGTTCATCTGAAATCTTAATCATTCTCATTAAAAGCGGAACAAGCGTATATTCAATATATTTAATTGGATGTAGCAACGGGAAAAATCTGCTTGTTACGATTCCTCGAATCTTCATATTCTCTTTTAATGCCTTGAGTTCTATTTTTATAGTTGGTACAAACCTAAGCAAAACACTAAAAGGTATACCAATGCTTCTTGGTACTTTCATTCTATTTAACGCTTCCAGCATTTCACTTACACTTGTAGTCTTTGTTATATATCCACCAAACATAGCGATTAAGGTCATTCTTGATGCAAAGTAAATAAACATATATATTGCAAATACAATACTTGCTTCACAAAATTTTCCAAGCCCTAACTCTATGCAGTATAAAAGCACAAAAAACAAGATAAAGCGTAACGCTCTTTTCCACATCCCGCTATATACATACAGAAAAAAGGCAAAGACAATCAGTCCGAAAAGTAGAATTGTATCGCTTATAAAAAAGCTCGTAAATCCAACAATTGGAAGTAGAGTAAGTTTTATTCTCGGATCTATAGTTTTTCTATCTTCCAAGCTCTCTACCTCCTCTCATCTTGTCTAATATGAGAAATTTATTACTTTCACTCATATCTAAAACAGTTTCTATTTTTCCATCTCCCATTACCCAGAGCCTGACTCACTGTGTTTGCTAAAAACTCAAAATCATGACTTATCACCAAAACTGTTGTCCCATTTTTCAATTGTTCTTCAATCAGTTTTGCGACGGAAAGCATTGAGTCTTTATCACAACCTGATGTTGGTTCATCATAGATGAAAATCTTTGCCTGTTTCATCATTCCACAAGCTATTGTCAGTCTTTGTTTTTCTCCTCTTGATAAAGCAAACGGATGCTTATCAATGTATTTGTCTAAGCCAAGTACACTCAAAATAGACTTTGCCTTTTTGAGTATTTTCTTTTTTATCTTTACCTGCCATACCAAGCAGCATTTCATCAAGTACACTTTCCGAAAAAACTGATAGTCTGAATCTTGAAAGACAAAATATGACATATCCATTAAATCTTTATGATTAAGCGACTTATCTTTTCCCGCCCATATTGTTCCCTCTTTTATCTTCTCAAGTCCTGAAAGCACTCTTGCAAAGGTGGTTTTCCCGGTACCATTTAAGCCGATAAGACCAATGGCTTTTCCGTACTCCATGTTGAAATCAAGATGATTTAAAATGTACTGTTTTTGCTTCTTTCCATCCTTAGCTACATTCGGATAGCAAAATTTCAAGCCTTTTCCACTAATACTTTCATCATTTAATTGATAGGAAGCTTTCTTCTCACTTATCCTGTATTCTTCTAATTCAAGAGTTCTGAGTCCATTTTCATCCCAAAACGCCCCTTCAAGATGGATAACTTCTTCCCGACTCAAATCCTGTGCAATTTCTCCATCTTTCATCAAAAGAAAACGGTCAAATAAAGACTTTACATAGTACAAACGATGTTCAATTAGAACAACCGTTGTTCCTTTTTTCTTTAATTTCTCCAAAATTAAAAACAGGTCAAATGTTGCTTTCATATCCAAATTTGCTGAAGGTTCATCTAAAATTAAAACTTTCGGATTCATCGCATAGATGCTTGCAATAGCTATCTTTTGTTTCTGTCCGCTTGATAATTCAAAAACAGATTTTCCTTTCAGTTCCGGGGTATCCAGCTCTGCATATACTTCTTCTACTCTCTGTTTGATTTCATCTCTTGATTTGCAGATAGTTTGAAGCCCAAAAGCTATTTCTTCATCTGTCGTTGTCGTGAAAAACTGACTTCTTGGATCTTGAAATACAGTCCCTACAATATGCCCTACTTCATGAAGTAATAATTTGCTTATATCTTTTCCTGACACAAAGGCTTTTCCTTGCATTTTACCTTTGTAATAATGCGGAATAAGACCATTCATTACACTTCCAAGAGTGCTTTTACCACTTCCACTTTTCCCTGAAATTAAAACAAATTCACCTTTTTTAATTTCAAGATTGATATTTTTTAAAGCAGTTCGCCCATCTTCCCATTCATAAGAAACATCTTTTAACAAAATCATGGTTACACCTCATACTGAGCTTTCCATAATTTTGTGTAGTAACCATCTTTCTCAAGAAGTTCTCCATGCTTTCCTTTTTCAAGTAAATTTCCTTTTTGAAATACGAGAATTTGGTCAGCTTTTTGAATGGTTTTTAAATGATGAGCCACCACAAGTACAGTTCTATTCTTTGCAAGTTCTGTAATGGCATCTTGTATCAAAGATTCATTTACAGGATCAACATTACTTGTCATTTCATCAAGAATTAAAATCGGTGCATCTTTTAGAAAAGCTCTTGCAATAGATATTCTTTGTCTTTGTCCACCTGAAAGAAGTCCCACCATTTTCTCCAATATCCGTTTCATAACCTTTTTGGTAAACTCATAATGAAATCATGTATCCTTGCCTTCTTTGCAGCTTTAATGATTTCCTCTTTTGTAGCTCCTTTTTTACCTACTCTGATATTTTCCTCAATCGTGTTATCAAACAGTTGAACATTCTGCATGACAATGCTGATACGATCTAAAAGCTCATCATAAGGAATATCCCTTATATCAGTTCCTCCAAGTGTAATTTTCCCTTTATGCACATCATAAAATCTTAGAAGCAAGTTGGTTATAGTAGTCTTTCCACTACCTGATTCTCCAGCCAAGGCTGTCATTGTTTTTTCAGCAATAGAAAAGCTCAATTTTTCCATTTTAAATTCATCTTTTTCATAGGAAAAATCTATGTTTTCAAAAGCTATATCATTATCTTTCGGAACAATTCCATTCACTTTGATCCGGGATTACATCTGCATATAAAATTCTTGAAAGTCTTTCGTAACTATCTATCGCCGAAACATAGTACATATAGTGTTGTTCCATAGAAGCGAACGGCTTATAAAACTCTTTTGAAATTACTGCAAAGATAATAAAATGAAGGACATCAAGATTTCCCTTTACAACAAATATTGTTCCTGCAATTAAAAGAACTAAATATCCAATATCCAGTAAAAACCAAATATAGATAATTGTTTTGCCTTTGAATCTTGAAGCTGCTTTGCTTGTTTCTCCAAACTTTTTTGTCTTATTCATAAGCTCATTATCCAAGCTCTTATTGTTTGAAAAACTCTTTAGTACAGGTATTCCTCTAACATATTCAACAAATAAGCTAACCATATCAAGAAGTGCTGAGTTGTTTTGATTTTCAATTCTTTCAGATTGCTTAATTGTCAGATATAGAAAGATAAGTGCAATCGGAACAGATACAGCTACATCATAATGGCAAGTTTGAAAATCAATACTTGCAAGACCAACAAATACAACCGCAGCTATCAAAAATCGCCAAACATTCTTGACCACATGTGTCCTACAACAAGGGACATATTATCAACATCTTTGTGTAAAATTGTATCGTTTCCCCAGTCGTTTCATTTTGGTATAAAATCCCAAACTGAATTTCTTTAATTTGATAATCATGCGTTCTCTGATTTGCTGAACAATGTCAAAACCTCGCATCTTATGCTTTTTGCATATCTGCGACCATATTACAGTACCTCAGACCACAAACGTAGTCCAATTCATGCAATAAAATATTTATGCGACGGGTAGCTGCCTGTTCCATCAAAGATTTGGAGACAGTATAGAAAATACGATACAATCATGGCTGTGGAGCTTTAGTCCATGTGGGCAAAGAATTACATCACTCATGATAGTAATCAAATCTCTCTGTACCGGTTTTTGTAAGAAGTTTTAACAGTTTCTCTAAACATTTTCTGCTACCACCTGTACTAATTCCTCGCGTCCACCCTGTCCTTTGCTCACGTGAGACTGTGATTGATAAGAATTTCCGCAATCCGCTTCTTGCTACTTGCTCGTGAAAGACTTTCGTTGATAAGCACTGCATAGTCCACTCTTTCGTTTCTTGCTCGTGAACGACTCATCTTTCAAAGTCCACTCCTCTACCTTTGTTCTGTGTAGCTCTAACCCTTATCCTTATAGAACTCACATCTTTTCATCAACTCTTTCATGGCTTTACTCTAAGCATCACCAATTCCCTATATCCATAAATAGATTTGGTGCTTGAATCTCTAATTGTATTTTAGGTGATGAGCAATTGTAATGATAGTTTTATCCTTGCTTTAAATCGTCCAATTGCTTCGCCGATTAATAGTCTTTCATTTTCACCATCAACCGCTGCCATTGCTTCATCTAATATCAAAAATAGGTGCATTTTAAGCATCATTCTTAAGCTATGGAAATTCTGTTTTTCTCCACCGGATAACTTAACTCATTTCACCTACTCGTGTTTCACTGTCTACATTTTGAGCAATGCTGGGAAATAAAGTCATGGCATCTTGCTAGCCGCTTCTAAGGACTTCTTCTTGCTGCATTAAGTTTCCCGATTGCGGTCATTGTCAAAAATACTTTAAATCAAAAGTGATGACCTCCCCAAGCACACTTCCAATAAGATGAAATATTTTCCTGATTTGTAATCCTTTATATCTTTCCCATTTGATTTCTATTCCGTCCGCTGTCAGCATCCCAAAATCCCACCAAGCAAATTAGGATACGTGCTTTTTCCCACAAACTGCCGGCCCCTACAAACGCATCTCAAGCTATCTTAAAAGTCACTGATAGTTTTAAGCTCAAAGCCATCTTTCCGTATGCAATTCACATGCTTAAATTCTATGTTTCCAAATTCCTAAACCTTGTTCTGTCTTTTTGTTTGGAAGTGGAACTCAGTTAAAACTTTTCCTGATCGCCTTTAATGCCTCCCCAAACACAATGAGATGTTGCAATGTAGCTGTCTTGTACTTATAGATGCAGTAAAAAGCGGATGATAAAATAATAGCAAGGATAAAATTAGGCGTTGTAATGTTCCCTGATAAAGAAGATACTTCCCAAGATCATGACAGCGACTCACTCCACTCTCATGTAAATATGTCAATAAGTCCCATTGGAGTGTGATTGCTCCATGCTCTTTTAACCCAGTAAATATATACTCTCTTGCAGCTAATGTTCTTTCAGCTAATCTCTCCTCCTTGCTAGCTTTGTAAAGCCTTAATCACACAAATGTCTGCTATATTCCATCAGCTCTTCCTCTCATCTTGTTTCTCATGGTTACAAAGTAAATACTAAAGTTTTTATCCATTGTTTTCTGTGGAAAGAACCTTTACCAAAGCCACCATGAGTGGAACTCCGGCAATCATTCCAAGACGGAACACGCCAGGTCCACAAAGATCATAGCCACAAAAATAATGGTAGGCAGAAGTGTGACTGACAGTAGTTTCCAGAAGACCATGGCAAGTTGTATACTTCCACTTGCTCCACATCATGCTGAGCGATGTTGGTAAGCTCTCCAGTATTATGTTCTTTTGAAAAATCCTAAAGCTTAGTTTTTTTAAATGCCCAAGGTCTATCCTAAGTTCTGTCAATTTTTCTTTATGTTTCACATGAGCAACCTTGTTGCAAAATAGTAAAACACGCCTTTAATGCAAACGATGTAAAAGATCTCTAAGAAAATATATTTCAAATCATCTTTCAAGTATTATTAGTCTGTAATTAAAGAACTAATCATACACAAGTAAGATTTGTGGTATCAAATCACACACCATATTTTAAAGCGTTAGAAGTGAATTGATAGACCATTTTTCCCATCACTCCCTAATTCTTTTTCCGGCATGAACAACGCTCCTTTTCTTAAATTGAATAATATTGAATTTTAATTCAATATTATAAGCTGTTTAAAGTAAGACTTTGCTGATTACGTAAAGTCTATAGTGCTGATTATAGGTGATTCCACCCCTTGTAATAACACACCTTGCAACAAGTTTTAGTATATCTTTTGCCCACTTTTCAGCCTTTTGATAGTGCTCTCGCTATTTCAAGAAGTCCCTTCTTGTGATATTGGCTAAATATGCAAGTGCTACTGGATCATATTCCTGAGCCATGGATTAGTTCTCTTTTAAACTTACTTCAATATGAACCTGCATTTTGATGATAAGAAGGAGTGTGTGTTTTGGCTTCGTGGCCAATTTCTGTCACCCAGCTTTTATCCATCAAATAATTAACTCTTTAGCGCCCTTTTAAAAAGTTCATGAATATAGTTTTCCAACTTCATCAAACCTTTCGTGAAGCAGTAACCTTCCAAAGACCTCTACTCCCACGGCTGACCTCGAAAATTTATATAGACAGAAACTCTACTACTGCATCACAAACAAAACTTCCTTTATTTTTGAAATAGGGTATAAATGAGTGCCACAGGAATAGTCTGCTCTTTTGCAATTTCTGTTAATTTGGCACCTCTAGTAGTCCTTTTCATAAAAATACTTTTTCTGCTGCTCTGAGTATCTCTATTTCTAACTTCTTCTTTTAATACTTGTGCCATAGCACACCTCTTTCTATCCCAATACTGAATTTTATATTTAATAACAAATCATAATTCAATATTTTCAAGTTGCATGGAAACTACAAAATACATCCTATAAAATCCACTTTAACCCTATATTTACTTATATAACAAATGAAGAAAAGTATTCTGACGAAAAATATTGGTAAGCGCAAACAAGTGCTTTGCTTCTACTACCCATACTGCTTTTTGAATACTAGAGAAGATAATAAGTTAATGGAACTTGTACTCTGTAAGACACTCATCTCAATCATTTGTTTCATAATATTATTATCTCCTACATCTCTTTAATTTCATTAAAAAGCTCTCCAAGAGAGCCTACATAACTATTGCCAGATTCTTCAATTCCTATCAACTGTCTTCGCACTAGTGAACCTCCTGATAAACTAAATTTCTCCTAATGCGATTCAATTTATGAGAAACTTTCTAAGGTTTCTATATCATACTCATGAGTACGCGATTATTCCAATTTTGTGGAGAATAAAGGTGGACAGGTTATTTACCATTTACGTTTTACAAGCTTCTAAAATGTTATGAAAAAATCATTTATCTGCATTTTCACCTCCCTAAAATTCGTAGAAAGAGAGAGACGACAGTTTTTCCTCATCGTCTTTGGTAACCATTTTTATAAAAATTTTCAAGCAAATTTTCAATTATTAAGTTCTTCCGAAAATCTTAATTGCATTCGTACTCTTTTATTACAGTTTTTGCATATCCATTTTGAATTACTCTTTTTGCTTTTTATGAAAAGGCTAATCCAACCTCCTCCACGATAGTGGACAAATGCATCGATTCTTTTCTGACCACATGCTTTTCGGGTGAAATCTGACTACTTCTGTCTCTATTTTCCATATTTAATATAATATCATTCACTTACCATCTCCATATTCTAATTCAAAATGACCTTATTCTATCATTTATCCCTGAAGAAAAACGCTATAAGGGCTGCTCCAACCATCGGTATTCCGTATGGGCTTACTACTAACACAATGCTACTCTATGCCAGTAAGGTTTTATTTTGATAAAAGTGAAGCTATCGCTCATACGCATATCATCATGAGAAAGTATAGCAAAGACAATATCCACATCGGCATAATCAGGATCTTTTCTTCCTCCATCAGAATCTTCTACGAAGACGAAATGCTTGTAAAACTGCCTAAAATGGAGGATTTTCTACGATTCTCTTTTTGTAGTAACGCTATAGTCTCCATGTCCTGTCCTTTGGAAAAATTAGTCAATCCCCACCCACTTCTTCAGCGTATATCCACCTTCTCTAGATATCTTGTATCTCCCTGCCAGGCTTCCCGGGTCACAGCTTTTCATATAGACAATTCTCTTGGGGCTGAGTTCATATAGTGAGAAAGACAGGCTTCATCGCAACCTTTTCGGGAGGATCCAAGGAAACCACATCTGCTTAGATTTCCTCACATCCTTTCCTCTCTGCTCGTCCATCTCCACCCACTTGAAGGACTCTCTCTGCGGCTCCCACATAGAAATTCTGTATTATGGAGACCGTTCTTTTTCCGCATTCTCCTGCATTCCCTAATGTATGCCGGAACGATTTCAGTCCATAAACCTGCTTTTGCCTTCTGCGCAAGGAATAGGAAATGGTACCGATTCCGCAGTAGCAATCCCAAACGGTTTCTTCTCCGGTTAAGGCTGCATATTCAGAGAGCTTTTCCATGAGATTTTTCTCAGTCTGGACAGGATTTCACCTGATAAAATGAAGGTACGGAAATAGAGAAGCTCAGCTCCCCGATTTTATCCTCTATATTGTCTTTTTCCGTAAAGGCACAGCGGTGGGTCTCTCTCTCAAGATGGTGCACTAAGCCATGTCCCTTCGTTGATATTCACGCAAAGCTCGGACAACTTTTCGACGGAATCTTTCTTTTATTTTCCTCACACACGCACCTCTGCTTCACTTTGTGTGTCCACTCCACAGTGCAGCCTTCCGTCGCTCTACTTCTCTCGCATCCATCTCCCTAGGAAATATCTACTTCACTTTGTAAATCACGCAAAGTTCTAGCACTGAACGAAAGTTCAGGAAGCTTCTCCCACTGGAAGCTCTGTCGTGAGGCAAACTCTTTCCGTTTAACACAAGTGTGCGAGCAGGATTTCCCCGGTAGAAAAGCTCTCTTCTCAGGAAAATGTGCCGAAGCAGGCCCTTTTCCTTGCTTTCCTTCCTCACAGCCGGAAACCTTGATATTCTCTTGCCCAGTCCTGATAAGCAGTTCCTTACTCAAAGGATTTCTGCATACTGTTAATCAGGCAATCCCCGGCTTTCTGATAATGCGGTGACTAAGTGAAAAGCCGTAAAAGCCCATGCGCCCAATGAATCATAACCAGTCTTCTGTTCACTCCTCGGACCCTTCTGCCTTCTTCCGAAAACTCTTTCTCACCTACTGCTCCTCCTGAAATTCCTGTTCTTTAGTCTGCATCGGATACTGGGCTTTATTCCGGATAATGCGACGAATGCCTCCCAGAGTTCTCCTTTCGCATGCTACTTCCTTCCGGAGAAAGCTCCGGCACTGCGACAGGCTTTGGGCAATTTCTATCCTCTTCCAAGCCAGCTCTTTTTCAGTTAGGACAAATGCTGCAGCCAGTGAAAACCGCTCCATTTTCGCAACTGACAGGGTAGAGGCGCGTAACGCGATTAGGGAGATGCTTCAGAAGCTTTCTACACTTGGTGCATAGTGCACAGTTCTTTTTCACCTTTAAAATCCCGTAGCCCTACCAGCGTCACTCCCATCACGCTGCCTTCACTGAGGTAAAACCAAGCCGCTCACCTCTCCGACGCCCCGCCTTCTTCCGTTAAGTCTGTAGAATTTCAGTGCCAACGAGGTCATGCCCTTTTTATAGCATTTCCTGCTCTTTTGCACTCTTTCTCCTCCTAAGCAACCTTTGGCTTAATACCACCGCAAAACAGACTCACAGGGCTTTAGGGAGCCCTCCCTGCTTTTCAAGATAATCGTTCTATCCGAGCTTGAGGTCCTCCATAGACCGCAAACTCATGGAACATCATGCTCTAAAATCACCACGGAAAGCTCCGATGCCTGCGCGACTGCACGTCCTGTAAAGAAGGGAAGGACCTCAGCAAACCGTTATAAAATTCCCCTGATTTTTAAAAGAGTGTATCTCAGTTTTTCCTCCTCAAGTCCGCATGTCATCTTAAAGGTACACGGGCGAGCTGCCATCCGTCATAAAGCTTTCCAGTATGCATATACGAAAAAGAGTACCGCACTGCAGCTCATAAGCATCTTTATTTATACGAGTACTGAAATTCCATCCTATTTTTCTCTGTTTTTCTATGTTTTCCTTTAACGAGCCCTGTACATAAACATATTGCCGTATTGGTAGCGATAACCGCCATTTTCCCTTGAATGGCAATCTTGTGTTCTGATAGGGGACAGCTCCTTTTCCGCCGGATAAGTCCTTGGCAAAGCCTCCCAAAGATCGTGTCCCAGATACATGCCCCATTCTCTTTACAGTAGTAGAGAAAAACTGATCTCCAAAGCTATGCTCCGCCAAAACTGACTTTTCATCCAGAGAAAGCCTCCCGCCTTTCGTTTTTAACTCAGTTGGCTGAAGTTTAGTCCCTGTTCTGAGAGAGTCTTTCCGTACCCAAAGTGCTTGCAGAAGTCCCAGCGGACTCATCTGGACTGCAGCAACGCCTCTAGCCCACCTCCGCTACATTCATGATCGCATATAGAACCTCGAGGTCTGCACTTAACCCTCCTTTCGTTACCCTTTCCATGCATTTTCATGCCTGGAGAACCGCTTTTGGAAATGCCAGCGGTATACGCTCTGCTTGATAGAGATCAGTGCTGCAAAGCAAGGTAAGTAAAATGGTTAAAACCAAAGTGCTAGAAACGGTGCAATTTTTCCTTCTCTTCCTGTGCTGTTTTCTTGCGCTGCATGAGTGATTTTAGCCACCCAATCTCCTGCCAGCCTCTCTTTCTCCCTTTCATCCCTTCCCTTCTTTCACATCGAAATCTTCCTCCTGGGCACGGTTTGTATTGGCCTCTTCAGTCTCCCTTCTTCCATAAAAAGAAAATGAGCGTTGCGCACAGCCCTTTAAAGTGGATACAGCAAGATGAGGAAAGCTCTCGTCCGTCACACTCTCCCTACTTACGGGAAAAGATGCTTTCTTCCTTGGCCTCTTTCCTTCTTCTGTAAAAGCAGCTTCGGGCCTCTTCTCTGATCACTGGCATACCCAACCCAGCAGTCTGCCTTTTCAACAGGAGTCATATCTCGCAACAGCAGCACTTTCTTAGCGGGCCTTTCTCAGAAGGAGTCCTTTTACCACCTGTTCCTTTGTACTTTTCAGCTTCTTCTGTCTCTGCTTTCCCTTTAAGCTGCATTATTCTTTCCTGCTGCCATCTCCGGACCCCTCCGATGACATAGTGACTCTTTCTCACTCTGAATAAAACCTGCAAATGGAGGGAACCTGCCTGTCCGGTACTGACCCAGGAAAACCTCATACACTCAGTAATCAGCCCATAAAAAGCTGTGATATTCCTGACATAGGTGGCGTAACCCCTAGCATAAAATTCAGGCGGGAAGAGGACTAGTTCTCCCTCTCCTCCAGCATAGTGGCACCAGTCAATGGGAGATGCGCCCCACCCATCCCATTCGGCTGCACCGGTCCGAAACGTCCCATGAAAGCAGTTTCTCCTTGGCGGTGCAGCGACAAAGCTAAGCCCTGCGCTCTGTGCTCGAAAGCGCTCTTCATCTCCGCATCTTTTCAACTCATGGAACGCTTCCATAGATGTACTACCCCATCACGGAAAGGGACAAGAATAAATCCTCTCCTTGAATACTGCACAATGCCTATACCAGCTAGGTCATTTTATTGTGATGATAAGCAGCGATAAAGGGATCTTCCTTCATATAGGCTATACAGAAAATCATGTGCAATCCATCCGTATCCACTTTTAAAATGGCCGCTGAGACTCCTTCTTCCCGAGACTGTACATCTGGCCAGGGCAGTACCTTTCCGCAACAATCAAGCTGCCGTCTTCTTTACATGAATAATAGAATCAAAAGTTTTGAAAACTCAACTGCCTCCCAGTGTTTCCTGCTCTCGCGTAAACGATCTTGGAAGCCTCACCTCCGTCACAGCCTTCCGTAATCGAGGCATGGACGCCACCGCATCTACTCCTTGAAGGCCAGCCACTGTGATAGAGTCTATACCACAAGAGTGTGCTGGCAATCAAGCTGTGCACCTGCGTCTTCGACGTACTGGTAGCACAGCCCCCAGTCGACGCTCTCCTGCGCCGAACTGGACGTTCATAAACAGGCTTCCAATCGAAATCGGCAAGGCACATGCGCAGTCTCGGGAAATGTGCTTCAGTACGACCGAGAACAGACTCCTGATGGCCGGCCTCTATGCAGAATGTCCACTATTTCCATAAAGTCCTCGATTCACTGCCGTGACGGGAGGTCGAAGCGATAGTATCCTGTCACTTGATACTGTGGATCCGTCAAAGTGGATGCTCTTGCAATGCCCATTAACTCCTGCTACATGCGGGGCTCCATAGAAGCTGCAAAGACTGCTTAAGATCTCTCCTGGCTTTGATAACTGATAAAAGCTCGTTTCTCTCCGGATTCTCCTCTTCCCAAGAACCGAGGATGCACTTCAAGTAAACTCATCATGGGGCTTCTCATCCAAGTTTTTCTTTTACGCGCTTCCATCCAAGCCTCTATCATTCCAGTGAAAAATCTCGTCAGATCCAGTCGCAACGGAGGCTGTGCCTGGACGGAATCTTACCAAAGAATCCATAGGTCCAGCCCGCATAAATCCACTCATCTCTTCTGTGCCGTCAGAACTCGCATACTAAGTATAATTCCATTTTCCCTATATCGGGAACAAAACATCTCAGCCACCGGAATCTTTCCCACACGAATCATGGGATTTGCCTCCGATTCCAGCTTTATTTCTTAGTCGGATACTAAGGGAAACAGCCTTGGCATGAGGGTGCTCCAGACAGTCAAATGCACACCTTCTCTTTTCCTCAAAAGTACAGGGATGTGCAAACATCTATTTCTCATAAACTGATAATGTCTCCCACCCGAAAAGATAACGATCCAATTCCGAAATCTATCCATAACTCGCCTCTCAGCCTCATGCGCTCGTGTTCTCCCAGTAGGTCGCATTCCGTGGGTACTGAAAAGTCATTTAGCCTGTCCCCGCTATATCTCTTTTCCAAACGAGATACCTATTTCCTCGTCAGAACGATACTCGTCCAGAATAACATCCGAATCTTTTATTTTACTTTAATCAGCCTTCCGCTATGAGCAGGACAGAAGACTCTAAGTTTTCCGTCATCGCTGATTTCCACCTCATCCCGTCATGCTAGTCAAAGGCAAAGTCTGCCTGAAGCGGGATGCAAGACGGATGAATTGATCCATGGAATCATTGTTCAGTACCGTAAGAACGCCACTGTTTTCGTCCGTCTGGAGGAAGTGCATGAAAGACGATGATCCAAAATAGACTTCCTTGTATCCCCTGCTCTTTGCAGTTCCTGAATTTCTTCCTGTGAATCTCCCGCAAGCTTGGCAATATAACTCGTAAAAGCGTCCGGCGATATTCTGCCTTTGTAAAGCTCTGGAGAAAGTAGTGCCTCCCTCGTCCTCCTCCCCAGCGATAAGCTCGTGACTTTCTGCCCCATAGTATGTGCCACCCTTCCTGGGAAGAGCAGAGTATATACACTATATAAAATTATTGCGGTCTTCCAAGACTGTCGCAATTCTATCGGTTCTGGATTTTCTAAAAACGTGTTACTTTGCAGGAGAAGCTCAGGATTCTTTCCCAAGTCCTGAAACAAGTTCATAAAAATTTTCTCTCATTAAAGGCTTTCTCAATAGCACGATACACATCGTAATTGCATACGGACCTGTAAGGTTTCCGCATTGATATAGCGAGCCAGCTCCCCTTTTTGATATCTCCTAAAAGGAAAAACCCGGCCTATCTGGCTCTGCATAAACGAAGAGATTTTTGAAAATGGATGTCCATAGACGTACAATGGGCAAGTCGGAATTCCGTCAATATCACAACGACTGATCCACCCTTTGATTCGCTCTACAATATACATACATCCTAAGGTCTTCATCATCGAAATTAAAAAGCGGATGGACTTTGCTCTTTCCGTGAAGAATAGGAAAAAGCATCTCTGTTTCTAGAAGATGCGGTAGAGTCCACATCTTTGTACCAACCTTGTAAGGAGATTTTTCCTTTTTCAAATAAGGTCCTGAAAGGCAAAATGCTCTGCTGCTAAAGAGTAACCGCCTCATCGAAAAGTACTTTAATCCCATATTGTGCGCTAAATTAATATAATGACAAAGCTCTCTTCCAGTTTCTAGGTAGATTAATCTTTGTAAAATCTTTTGCTCCATAGCAAAGAGGATCTTCCGAAAAGAGGGGGCAATATCACCGCATCCACACCTAAAACCCTTCAGATAGTAAGTGTTCTTCCAGACGGAGAAAGGAAGATTTCTCCGCTTTCGTCTCGGAAAACATTCCTCCGGGGAGAATGTGTAAATATCGCACCATCGTACCAAGCCATATCCTTGCTCCTCTATCTCATGCTTTTCACTTCTAATTTTTGAACAAAACGCCCAATCTGTTCCATGGCAATTTTTCAAATTTTCCGGGAATACGCATAGGAAATACGAATAAAGCCCTCTCCTGAATTCTCCGAATGCGGTTCCGGGCACTACCGCAACCTTTTCTTCCTTCAAGAGTCTCTCTCCGCAAACTCCGTGCTGGAAAGTCCAAATTTCTTGATAGATGGAAAAACATAGAATGCAACGTAAGGTTCAGCAATCCAAGTCCATTTTCTCAAAATGGTAAGAGAAAGCGCCGCCTTCATCATAGGCTCACGCATCCTTTCACATCGGCATCTCCGTTTTCGTAACGCTCTCTATTGCGGAATACTGCTGAGGTAGTCGGCGCTAACACATGATGGCAAACTGATGGAGCTTTAACATCTGCTTTAAAAATCCGCCCTCCACTAAGCATAGCCAAGCCTCCAGCCGGTCATAGCATAGGCCTTGGAAAAACCGTTGATATAAACCGTTCTTTCTCGCATTCCCGGGAATTCAATAATAGAATGATGCTTTCCTTTGTAGCTTAAAGAAGCATAAATCTCATCCGTCAGAACATAGAGGTTATGCTTCAAAATAAGAGGAACGATTGCCTCCAAATCCTCTTTTTCCATAATGCTTCCCGTAGGTTGTTCGGAAAAGGAAGGATTAAAGCTTCGATTTCTCCGTGATAGCTGCTTCCAGCTTCTCCGCTGTCAGGCGGAACTCATCCTTTTCTTCCAGTGGAATCGGTACCGGTACGCCATACGCCATTCTGGCACAAGCGCAAGTACGAAACATAGCAGGGCTCGAATCAAAACTCATCTCCCGGAAGCAGTATGACCCGCATAGCCAGGTCAATGGCTTCCGATCCGCCTACCGTAATCATCACTCATTTTTGCGTTATAGCTTATGCCGTGCTGACTTTCCACCTTACGACTGACCTCTTCACGAAGCTCCATAAGTCCGGCATTGGAGGAATAGAAGGTTCGTCCTTTCTCCAAGGAATGGATTCCCTCTTCCCGAATATGCCAGGGCGTATCAAAGTCCGGTTCCCTGACTCCCGTGGAGATGGCATCCTTCATTTCCGATACCAAATCAAAAACTCACGGATTCCGCTGGTTTATCGCAAGGACTTCAGGATTCAGTTCTCTCATCATGGGGATACCTGCATTCTTTCATCCGACTTCGCCACACTGAGTCTTGTTCCGTGATCTTTGTAGCGCTTCAGAACGAAGTGCGTTGCCGTGGACAGCACAGACCCATCGGTCCAAGTCTTCATGGAAACGAATTGGCCACTTCCTTCATGGTTCTGCTCTCTAATCATCACCGTAAAGTCATATCCTCCGCTCATAAGATAGAGCGCATCCACTTCTTCATATTGGTAAACGCGCTCTGCAATACTGTCAAAGCCCATTCCTCTTTTTGCGGGGGTCACCTTCACTTCAATCAAGGCATCCACACGCTCATCCTTTGTATTATCCCAGTTAATCAGAGCATGATAGCCGCAAATGGTACTGTCTTTCTCCATTGCCGCAACTTCTGCAGCCACTCTCTCCCGGTCTTCTCCTAAAAGAGCTGCTATGTCCTCTGTACTGAGTTTCGCATCAATGATATTTAAAAATTCTTTTCTCTCATAGTCTTTTTCCATTCTTCCGTTTTATCAAAACAAATTAAGCAGAGTTATGTCTCTCCCATTTTACCCAACTATGCCATCAGCTATCAAAGCCCGCAGGGTAAAAAAGATAGGAAGTCGAACGACTCTATCCAAGTATTTCTGTTTCTTCTTTTGTGAAAATCTCCTCCAGACTGTCGGTCTCCTGCTTTGTAAAGATAGGGACTCTCCGTATTCATCCTTTCTGAATCCGCTTTTTCTGCATGAAACGGCCGATGCAGCTCGCCCTCTATTCCCTTTTCTCTTGCAAGACGGGCAAAGTCTTCCCCTTTTCATGCGAAGGAGGAAGGCGCCTTTCGCGTGAAGAGCATACGGGGAAATCTGAAAATGCTCACAAAGCTCGATGGTACTTTGCAAGAAGAAAATCTTCCTGTAGGAAAAAGAAAAACCGCCTCCTCCGATTTCCCCAGGCTGGAAAGAATCCTCCCCTTTTCCAAGAGGCAAAACTTCCGTAACGGAAAATTCTTCTATCAAAACCCCTGGAAACAAATCTTCTACCTTCCTCTTTATCTCTCCCGCATTTTCCTTGGCCCGGACATCGTCCTCATAAAGAGGGACAGGTTCTCCGTTTCTTTCCTTATCTGTAAAAAGGTAAATATTTTCTGCAGAAAAAGAAAGACTTTCCTCCTCCCAAAAAAGGCGGGCAAGTCCTCGATCTGCCTTCTCTTCTTTTGAAAGCGCTCGAAAAGGGAAGTGCATTCCCTTTTTCCCATAGAGCGGGCCTACCCTGAGAGCCCGCAGCCCAGTAAAACAAGATCCTCTATCTTTTTCTGAGATCTCTTCTTTATTCATCCTTTATTTCGCTTTTTACTTTTCCCTACGATTGGCTTTTCTTCTCGCTTTGATTCCGCAATCTATAAACAGTCTTTCCGGCTAAATGACTACATCCTGCCGAGAAGCGGTGTCAAAACCATTCCCAGCACCATGAGCGCGGCTAAGACAAGAACAATCACTGCGGTAATCGACTTTTTTTGTTTCGGACTAAGCATATTTTCTCCTTATAAATAGGTCTTCTTGTAAAATTCCAGTCTTCCCAAGGCTCTTGCAAGTGCGGCCTGTGATTTCTTTATATCTCCATAGCTTTGCTTCTGTCGAAGCTCTTCTTCGGCTCTTTCCTTCGCCTCCTCGGCTCTCGAATATCCATCCTCCTTGGTCTCCAGAGTATCCACAAGAAGCGTTAAACGGTTGTTGGCAGAATTGCAAAATTTTCTTCCTGACCTCAACATGTACCCAGGAGCTATCCGGCTCTGCATCCAAAACCCTTGGATTTCCACCGCAACGACGATGGGGCATGGTGCGCCATAAAACCAATCTGTCCGTCCAGTGCGGACATTCAGATACCGAAGTTTATCGTCATAGTAGACCTTGTTCGTTGCACAACCTTTGCACTGAACAAGCCTTCATTTCCTCGCATCATACGGAACCCTTTAGTTCTTTAAGCTTTCCGCCTTCTTTCTTCACATCATCAAGATTCCCGACATTGAAGAAAAGCAAGCTCCGGAACCTGATCCATTTCTCCGTCATATGGCCTTAAAAACCTTCGATCGTTTCTTTCAGGGAATATAGCGACCGGCAACACCGGTAAACTGCTCTCCCACGAAGAAGGGCTGAGAAAGGAAGTTACGAACTTTCGGAGCGCGATAGACGAGAAGCTTATCTTCCTCGGAAAGCTCTTCCATACCGAGAATTGCGATGATATCCTGTAATTCCTTTGTATTTCTGTAAAATCTGCAGCACGCTTTGCGCCGTCTCGTAATGTTCTTTTCCCACGATATCTTCTTTCCAAAATACTGGAAGAAGACTCCAGCGGATCCACCGCCGGATAAATACCCCTGCCCACAATCTTACGGGAAAGCACGGTTGTGGCATCAAGGTGTGCGAAGGTCGTCGCCGGTGCCGGGGTCGGTAAGATCATCCGCAGGCACATAAACCGCCTGTACAGAGGTTACGGAACCGGCCTCGTGGATGCAATACGCTCCTGCAGCTGTCCCATTTCGGAGGCAAGGGTCGGCTGATAGCCTACTGCAGAAGGCATTCTTCCGAGGAGGGAGGAAACTCTGAACCCGCCTGTACAAAACGGAAGATATTGTCAATGAAGAGCAGCACATCCTTATGTGCACATCCCGGAAATACTCCGCCATGGTAAGCCCCGTCTCCGCCACTCCTATTCTGGCACCGGGCGACCTGTTCATCTGCCCGAATACAAGCGCCGTGTTCTGATAACGCCGGACTCCGTCATCTCGTTATAGAGGTCGTTTCCCTCACGAGAACGTTCTCCCACACCGGTAAAATGGAATATCCGCTGCTCTGTTGCGACATTTCGAATCAGTTCCTGAATCAGGACCGTCTTTCCCACACCGGCACCGCCGAATAAGCTGACCTTTCCGCCCTTCGCGCATAGGGGCTATTAAGTCAATCGACCTTGATTCCGGTCTCCAAGACCTCCTGAACCGGGCTTTGCTCGGTAAAGGCAGGCGGTTTTCTGTGAATCCCACCTTCCTCGGTAGTAATCGGGTCTTTCTGTCAATGGTCTCTCCCAATACATTAAAGAGTCTCTCCGAGAGTTTCCTCTCCTACCGGAACGGCAATTCCTCTTCCCGTGGACTGCACTTCCATCATCTTTCCAAGCCCTCACTGGGGATAACATGATACAGCGAACCGTATTGTCTCCTAAATGGTCTCACGACTTCCATGGTCGACTTTACTCCGTGGTTATCCACCGTGAGAGCTGTCTTAATGGTAGGTAGCGGATTTTCCATAAATTTCCACATCCACAACAGGACCCATAACCTGTACGATTTTCCCTGTTTGCATCTACCCTTCTCCTCTCTTCCTATTTTTCCTCGCCTTGCAGCCCTTTGTGCCTTGGCTCCCCTGCAGCAATTTCCGTGATTTCCTGCGTAATCTGGTGCCTGACGCACACGGTTATACTGAATACGAAGCTTCTTGCTTTAGTTCATTTCCGTTTCGATTCGCTGAATCCATGGCAGTCATTCTTGCATGTTGCTCTGCGCAGAAAGACTCTACGAGAGCACTGTAGATATAGCCGTTTCAGTAGTCCGAATGATATTTTCCATCAGCGCATCCGGATTTGGGGAAAATGCAAAGGCCTCATAATTTGCCGCATCGGCACCTTTACGAAAAACTCCGGGTGCAACTTGTCCACAGGGCAGAAGCTGCTCCTCAAGACTTTCCATCTCTAAAGAACTCTTCATCCCTCGTATAAGCAATATGAAGCTCATCAATTTCTCTATTCTGAGCTCCAGCATCCTTCTGGTAATGACTCTCGCTCTATGCAAAGTCGGATTCTGTGCCGTGTAGCGAAAGGTCCCATCAATCGGTATCCGTCTTGTATGAAAAATAACTTCGCCCCCATCTCGCCGACAACGAAAAGTCGAGTATTTTTATATTGCTTTAAAAGCTCCCTCCGTCTCTTTAATGACATTGTGATTATAGGCACCGGCAAGACCCTTTATCCGCCGTAACACAGATGATGGCAACCTTGCCTTCCCCAGCTGTTTCCTCTCTGGAGTCCAAAAAGGGTGTGTATAGTCTTCGGGCAAATGTCGGCTAACACGCGCAATCATCGACTGCAGAGTGTGAAGTATGGTCTCGTCTGAGCCAGCTCCGCCTTCGCCTTACGCATCTTCGTACTGGATATCAGATACATCGCATTGGTAATTTTCATCGTATTATCAATGCCGCCGATTCGGTCTCTTAGTTCTCTTGTTGTAGGCAAAATATGCCTTTATGATTGTTCTTCCGCCTCTTTCTTCCGGAAGTCATGGTAAACGGAAATAATCTGCTCTTACAGGATCGTCTGCAAGCATTCCGGAAATCTCAATATTTCGTAAAATCTCCGGTTCTTTCTCTTCAAAATATTGAAGAATCCGATTCTGTAAACTCTTAACCTCTTTCTTATCTACATCCAAAAACTCTTTATGAAGAGCCAGAACAAGAGTTACCACCTGCTCATCCCTAAAAGAAAGCGGTTTTCCAAGGGGTTGCTTTAAGAGCTCCATGAGAATCGCGTGTAAGCTGCGTCTTTGTACTCTCATCGAGGTCGGAGGAGAACTGCAAATACCGCCATCTCCCTGTGTACTGCGCCAAATCGATATGAAGCTGATCCGGCCGCCTTCTTCATGGCCTTTGTCTGTGCCGCACCGCCCACACGGGAAACGGAAAGTCCCATTGACCGCAGGGCGCTGTCCTTCGAAAAAGAGATTACTTTCCTAAGAAAAATCTCGTCCGTCTGTAATGGAAATGACATTCGTCGGGATATAAGCGGACACATCGCCGTCCTGAGTCTCAATAATCGGTAAAGCGGTGATACTTCCTCCGCCAAGCTCATCGGAAAGGCGGCAGGAGCGCTCTAACAGACGAGAGTGCAAATAAAAATACATCGCCGGGATAGGGCTTCACGGTCGGGGGCTCTTCCCAAAAGAAGGGAAAGCGCACGGTAAGCCACCGCATGCTTACTAAGTCATCATAAACAATGAGCACATCCTTCCCCCTCATACATAAAGTACTCCGCAAGGGAGCGTTGCCGCATAAGGCGCGATATACCGAATCGGCGCCGGATCGGCTGCTGTCGCCGCAAGGACGCAGGTATAGCTCATGGCGTCATGCTTCTTTAAGTTTTCAACAAGCGCCGCAATGGTCGACCTTCTGTCCGATAGCCACATAAATACAAAGGCAGTTTTTCCCCTTTGATTTAAAAATGGTATCCATCGCAATGGAGGTCTCACCGGTCTGTCTGTCTCCGATAATCAACTCTCTCTGTCCTCTACCGATAGGAAAACATGGAGTCAATCGCCAAAATACCGGTCTGCAAAGGAACATTGACCGTTTTTCTGTCAATGATTCCCGGAGCAGGGCTGCTCAATCGGACGGTAATCTCTGGTAACAATTTCTCCCTCACCATCAATCGGATTTCCTAAAGCATCCACTACTCTGCCAAGGAAGGCATCCCCACAGGAACTCCCGCCATTTTATTAGTACGAATGGCATCGACTGCCTTCCACGATTCCCTCTTCATCTCCAAAGAGGATGACGCCGATACGGTTTCTTTCTATATTTTGCACCATACCGCGGACACCGTTGTCAAATACGACAACCTCTCCATACATGGCATGGTCCAGTCCGTTGATGACCACAATACCATCTCCTACGGAACTGACAAAACCGATTTCCTTCTTTTTCCGCCTTCAGGTCAAAGTCCTCTACAGAGCTTTGCAGGATACTCACGATATCCTGACTGCTTCCGCCGAGGCGCTTACTCATTACTTCATCAAGGAATTGTTGTCTTCTGCCCTTGGTACTCCAGTCGTACTGGTCATTGCCCACCTCAAGAATAAAGCCTCCACCTAAGGAAGCATCCTCTTCGAGTCTCATTTCAATATTGCGTGTATGGTATTTATTAAAGACAAAAGTCCGGATTCGCTTTTAACTGCTCTTCCTCCGGTTTAGTTACATAACGCAGACGAACCTTAACTTCGTGGCTTCCGCTTCGGGAAACTCTCTGATACTCATCGGCAATATCCATCCAGGAGCTTAGTGTCGTTCTGGCATAAAAACTTTTTAAAATATCTCTTACTTCAGTAGGAAAAATACTGTCGATTATGGCCAGTCTATTTTCCAAAGGGAACAGTGGGGTCAGACAACTGAGACGCTGTTTCCGGTAAAACTTCAAAAATGCGACTGGTTTCCTGATTTCACTGTTGGAAACATGCATTTTATAAAGCTGTTGTGCATAATCACTGGACTTTTGCAGCATAATCCTTACCCTTTCTTCCTCGCATCCTCTAGGAAAGTGTCGTAAAGCTTCTGGTTATTCTCCACGGAACCTTGCTCGTCGCAATCTTATAGGCAGCCTAGCCATGCAATGCTAGCCACTTCCTCTTCCATCTCGTGCTGCTTCTGCTCTGCCCTGCCTCTGTGCCTCTATCTTTGCATCGGCAATAATCTTCGTCGCCTTTTCTCTGGCATTTCCTATATTTCATCATACTCGCTCGTTGCCTGCAATCTGGTCTTCCCGAGCTTTTTCCTGGCGTTCCGCGTCAACCTGCGCCATGGTATCTCTCATACTGCTTCTTTAGGCGTTGGCCTTCTGATTTGCTTCTTCCGCTTCTCTATAGGAGTTATCCAACTCATTCTGTCTAGCTGCAAGAATTTCCCGAACCGGCTTAAACAAAAAGCGGTACAGAAAAACACTAGCACAAGAACGTTAATCACGGTAAAAATAAAAAGTTCTTAAATCAAGGCTTAGCATCCTCTTCCTCCTTAGCTTAGTAAATTTCCCGAAGTTTACTTTAAGAAGAGAATAATCATTAAGCCGATAACGAATCCGTAGATTGCCGTTGCCTCCGCGAGGGCACAACCCAAAAGTAAAATGGTCATAATCTTGGAACTGGCCTCCGGCTGCCTTGCTACCGCCTCTGTAGCCTTTCCGGTTGCAATACCGATGGATAAACCTGCTCCGATACATGCCAATGCTGCAATAGCTGCCCGATTGCTGTCATAATTCACACCTCTTCTGTCGCCTTTGCGACCTACTCTGTTTCTTCTTTGAAACACACTACTTAACTCTTAAAATTCTTTTTACTCTATCTTCTTACTTTATTGCTTTTTCTCTACACTTGTTTTTAAACCGGATTGTTCCTGGTATATCCTTTTTCCCTTTACTCCACAGCTTCCGCAATATAAAGCGAAGTCAAGAACACAAAGACATAGGGCCTGAATCAACCGTCAAAAACATCAAAAATACAAAGACAGAATAGCGGGAACTCCCACGGGAACCATCATGTTACCAGTTCCATAATAACAAATGCGCCCAAGACATTTCCGAATAAACGCATGCATAGGGAAAGCGGTCGGATAAAAATTTCCAAAAATATTGATAGGCGTAAGGATTGCGCATAGGCTTTGCAAAATGTTTCCTCATCCATCCCCAAGTCCAAAAGCTCTGATTCCGGCCGCTTCCACTCAAAACGATATCTCATCACGGCAAGAGCTGCCGGAATATTTAAGTCTTTTGTGGGCGGTTTCATGCCGAAAATACCGGTCAAATTCACAAAACCGATAAAGAGTAAAACGGATGCCATATACGTGCTGTACTCTGTCGCTTCTCTCCGAGAGTCCCTTTTGTAAACGCATCCAGCTTTGTCACAATCAATTCTGCAATCTGTTGTCTTCTTCCCGGATTTCGAACGCGCAGATTTCTCCCTAAAAGAAAGGCAGCTAAAATCAGGATTGCCATCACAATCCAAGTCACGAAAACTGACTCTGATACGGAATCCTCTGAAAAGCGGTATCGTAAAGGCGGTCTCCACATTTAACTCCTCCAAGAGAGACCGTGCAAGCTTTTCCATTTTCTTCCCCCTTCCTGCTCTAAAATTACTTTTTGACATTATAGGCTCATTCTTTCGTAATGCAAAGCATTTTTATTAAAGTATAAAGAAATTTAATAAAGGAGTTATGAAAAAGGAAATTCACGGCATTCAAGTAAATCTCTTCACAACTCCCTCTTCAATTTAAGAAAGCATGACATTCTTTTATTCTTTATTTAAGTCCTTACGGTGCAAACGTTAAAGTAGTCGATCCATCTCTGTTACTTGCGCTGCTTGAACTCTGTTCCGTATTAGACTTCGTCTGTGGACGCCGCTGTTGTCTCTACTGCTCACTGCGCACATACTGTTTCGCAATATAGGCTCTGCCCATTATAGTTAATGCTAATCCACTCATCATTGTAATCCGATTTGAACTCACTTCCGTTCCGGCTTCCAAAAACCGTAAGTACCTCCGAATCCGTAGTACTCGGCTCTCGTTCTCACCTGACCCCGTAGTAACAAAGTAGCGCTTTGCTGCTTCCGTACTTTCCTCCGTGCTGCTCTCCGTTTCGATGCTTTCCAGTTTCCGCCGTAGTGCTCACAGCAGCTGTTGTCATTACCGGAGTCTTTCTCTTCGGAAAGGCAATCATGCGGATAATGAGAACAACAACCAGTAAAATGGCAACTCGGTAAGGCAATCTTTAAAATGTTGTATAAATCAATTTCCTGACCGGCAGTCTTTCTTCCCTTTCTTTGTACGCTTCCGCTCCGCCCGCTCACTCTTCGCTTTACGTTGCCGCTTCTCTGCCCTGCCGCAGTTCTTCCGGAAGCGGAAGACGCCTCGCGGTTCTTCCGTTGTTTCTTCGGATAGGAATTCCCAGACCGCCGTCGTCCTCTTCTTGCGTAATCGTGGCTGCGCTTGCCCTTCTTTCATTATACCCGTCTGTACGAAGGCGAGGGGCCCTCTCCGTAAGAATTCGGATTCACCTCGGCGCGGCACTCTTCTCTTCTTCCCTCCTGATTCTCATCTACATAAGAGGAAAGCGCATCTCGAAGCATGGAGAAAGAGTCGTTGGCATCCCAGTGGAGGTTTCATCTCGAGTTCGGCAAGCTTCACCGAAAGCACGAATTCCAGGATAGGTATCTCGCGCTCATGCAGAAATAACTCCGCTCTCAAAAAGCTGATTGATGTCCCCTTCCAAAACTACTGGATACCATAAGGGCTTGATCAATCTGCATTCTGACCAACAGAGTTAAAATTTCTTTATCTAAAAATAACAGCTTCTTTTATATTGTCCATTACAAAAATTCTGCACATCCGAGAGCTGTACCGGATCTCCCCAAACAGTATTCTCTCTCTGCCATACTTCCTCCTTTTTGCTTTTACATTCATCAGTAGTATACCCAGAATGTGAACGTTCTTCAAGGAAGAAATATAAAATATCTGCTTCTATACACAATTTTTAAATCTTCTGTTATTTTCTTCTATGCAATTTCCCAGTGACCTGAAACTTTGCTTCGGGCAAAAGGGCCCGGATTCAGTCTCGAATAAATCTTTTTCTATTCCAGAATCATCGATTAAAGCAATACAAAACATATTGATGGCCTTCCTTCATAGGAACTTCTCCGTCTGTAAGACCATCCCGAAAACTATCTCCAACATACTGCAATTTCACAACCACTCCCCTTACTCTCCCTATACTTCCCGGAGCTTTCTCGAGGGGCGGTCCCTCCGGCCTCTTACAACTTGATTTGGTTCTTTGATTTTATGAGAATTATTAATTACAAATATATTATCGCAAAATTTTTCAAAAATAAGTATTTATTTTTGCACTAAAACCGAAAGAGAGTTTATTAGACGTAAATGTCTTCTCTCTTTCTACGGTTTAAGTAGCCCCTACTAATACAGAGCCTGCATATTCCTTTATTCTGTTTATTCGGGTCTTGGAAAGTTAAAATTTTTCCGTAACTTCTTATAGAGAGGGATCTCCTTAAAATCGTAATGACCTTTCCTTTAATCTGCTTTTTATGGATTGCGCCGAAAGCGCGGCTATCCTTAGCTCCGGAACGCATATCCGCCATTAGGGAAATATTCATCCGTCCCCAAAGTAATCGGGTATTTTGTACCGTTTCATTTTCATAGGGTTTGGTTTCAAAAATATGCTGTCCTCACTTTGGGTATTTCCGTTAATCTTCAGTCCGCCTTCTTCAGGAATCTCTATGACATCTCCGGGTTGTCCGATTACTCGCCCCTACATACTGTTTCCTTCTACCTGATAGACCAGAACATCGGAAGGAAATATTTTATTTTCCAGTCGGTAATACAGCATAAGGTCTCCTGCACTGAGCTTCGGCTTCATGTCATCATTTTTCATCGGAGCAATTCCGAAAATCACGAAGAACATAACATACACCAAGGCAGGCCATCAGTGCCAGATGTGTCGTGAATGAGGTAATATCCGAGACTTGTCTGTAATATCCTCTTCTCTTCCGAATGACATCCAGAGGAAGAAGGGCCTTTTTCTTTTTCACTTTCTTAGCCATTTTCCTCCTCCGAAGTAGGGGATTTCAGTTCAGAAAGTCTCTTCTCCAGCTCGGCAATCTTCTCTTCTTTTTCCTTTTATCCTTGCTTCATAGGATACTTCCTGCACATAAAAACGGAGCGGTACTCTGCGTCCAAGTCCTCCAATTTTTCCATACCGAGGTCGGTTTTCAATCCGAAAAATCCCTTTTTAAAGCGTATTTTCTAATATACTCCGCTACTTCTTCCAGTGTTTTTTTGATGCCATTTTTCCATCCTTTTCCCAATTCTTTTCCAATACAGCATCTCATTCCCTTTCATTCTTCAGTATAGCTGTATCGCTTTCATTTGAACAGATGCGACTCTTAATTCAATCCTGCCCTGTCTCCCGTCTTGCCTAATCTGTTGTTTCGATATAAGATAAGCCGAAGTTACTGATATGAATAGTTTATGAACTATAGTATTCCTTTCGACATAAAATAGGATTTCCTTTAAACGACTTTATTTATAGAAAGGATTATAATGAAAAACTGATTTCATGGAATGTAAACGGCTTGCGTGCGGTAATGGGTAAAAATTTTTATGGAAGACTCCGGAAGCTCGATGTCGACATTTTCTGCCCGCAGGAAACTCAGTTACAGGCAGGACAAATCGAGCTGGATTTGCCGGGCTATTTTTCAATATTGGAACTATGCGGTGAAAAAGGGATATTCCGGAACTGCTATATTTACAAAGAAGAGCTCTTTCCGTAAGCTACGGTATAGGTGTAGAAGAGCATGACCAGGAGGGACGCGTTATTACTGCGTGAATTTAAAAGATTTTTATCTGATTACGGTTTATGTTCCAAACTCTCAGGGGAATTAAAGAGACTCCCGCACAGAATGGAGTTTGAAGATGCTTTTTAAGCTATATTTTAAATTTGGAAAAGAAAAAGCCCGTCGTTTACTGCGGAGACTTAAATGTTGCGCATGAAGAAATTGACTTTGAAGAATCCGGATACGAACCACTTAAGTGCCGGTTTCTCCGACGAAGAGAGGGCAAAAATTCTCCCGCGTACTGGATAACGGCTACCTTGATTCCTTCCGCTATTTTTATCCGGAAAAGAAGAATACAGCTGGTGGAGCTACCGTACAAAGGCGAGGGACTGAAATGTAGGTTGGAGAATTGACTACTTCTGTCGTTTCCAAACAGCTTGAGAAAAAGCTGCACCCGCCTCCATCCATACGGAAATTATGGGTCTGACCACTGTCCTGTAGAACCCATCCCAGACTTATAATAAAGAGAGGTTTTTATGCAATTACGATGCGATGTTCATACACATACTTTATACTCCAGGCATGCTTATTCCACAATTTTGGAAAATGTTCATGCAGCCATGAAGCCGGCCTGAGTTGCTCGGATCCACGGATCACTTTTCTTCCATGCTCTATCCGGAATATGAAAATATCCGCCACTACCAGTATCTCTGTGTCAGCCACACCTGGCCCAAAGAAATCGATCGGTGTACGCCTTCTTCAAGGTTGCGAAGTTGATATTGTGGATTTGGACGGTCATCTTTTCGGATACGACATTCTCCCATCGCCAAAAATATCGACGGCGATTTTTATAACGACAAAAACACTTTCTCTCTATGAGAGAGTGACAAGGAAAAATGGATTACGTGATTGCTTTCGGTCCGATAAGCACAGCTGATTCCGCAACTCCCTGGAGTGCACTCAAGCTTTTTATCTGGAAGCTTTCCACGAAATAAAAGTATTGATTCTCGGACACATTGACGCTCTGGTCTGCTCCTTTTGAAATTGATCCGGTGTTGCTTGCCGCAAAGGAGGCCCATAAACTCATTGAGATTAATGAGCATTCCACTGGATAGCGGCAATCACTGCATTGACCGCTGTCGCGCATTGCCGTACGCTGTGCAGAGTTATCGGTTCCTATTTCCGTCTCTAGTGATGCCCATTTTGCTCTTTCGTATCGGCCAGCTGACAAGGTGAAAAGCTCCTCAGTGAAATTCATTTTCCGGAAGAACTGATTGCCACAAGGTCAAAGTGACAGTTTCCTCTCGGCCATGAAGGACGCCGGTCTATAATTTTCATAATAAAGGAGTGTAAGGATGAACAGTTTGGCTTTTTAGCCACAGAATTTGAAGAAGAATTAATTCGTTTGCGCAGATATTTCCATGCACATCCTGAAGTTTCCTGGGAAGAATGGAATACACAAAAGAAAATAATTGAGATTTTAGAGCAGGAGGGAATTCGTACCTCACTCCCCTATAAAACAGCGGTCATTGCCTTTGTTTCCGGAACGAAGGCAGCCGGCAATGGGATAATAAGAAGAAAAAGATTCTCGGAATTCAGGGCGGATATTGATGCACTCCCCTTCAAGAAAAATACCTGTTCCCTATATTTCCAAAAATGACGGCGTGATGCATGCCTGCGGGCACGATGCGCATACTGCCATTCTCCTGGCCACCGCCATTTTGGCAAATCGACATAAGGAAGAGTTTTCGACTCCACTTTGTTTTCCAACCTGCGGAAGAGTTTATCGCTGATAGCGGCGCAGGCTATTTAAAGGATCTTCCCGCCGTAAAAGAATGTGATCGCATGATTGATTGTACGTTTTACGGCTTTCGCACCGGGTATTGCTTCTCTTCCCGTAGGTCCTGTCATGGCGTCTGCCGACACCTTTTCCGTAGAAATCAGGGGAAAGGGCACTCATGCGGCACATCCCGAGCACGGTATCGATCCTATCAGCGTTTCGGCGTCTCCTTCTGTCAGGTTTTAGAGAGAGTAAAAGCCAGAGAACTTTCCTCCGTGCGCCCCTCCGTAATCAGTGTGACGGCCTTTGAAGCGCCCAGCAATTTTAACATCATTCCTGAGTCCGCCCTCTTAAAAGGCACCTGCCGCGCTTCCGACCCCCATATGCGGGAAGAATATCCTCGCATCTTTGAAAGACTTGCTGGAAGGCATTGTTTTGGAAACCAGAGCGGAAATTAAGGTGAGCTATTTTCCGGGCCTCCCGTCACCATAAATGATGAAGAAGCGGTTCTCACCAGGGCAAAAGGCTCTTAAGCATGTATTTCCCAAGGATAAAAATCCAAACTCTTCCCTTTATTACCGGCGGAGAAGATTTCGCAAAAGCATGAGAATCCGAAAGCCTTCTTGATTTTGGGGGTAGGAAAAGAAGAGGAGGCCTTACGCTCTCCTCAGCATAGTCCCTACTTCCAGATTGAAGAGTCCGTATTAAAATACGTGTGGCTTATTTCCTGGAATATGCAGACTGCTATCAGGCGGAAATGAATTTTTAAACAACCTGCAATCTGAACTTCTTCTGGTCTTTTTTCTATTTTCAGCGAGGCAAATGTCCGCGCCCAGACCCTGCAATTTTTTTCTTCAAAGTGTTCATAGCCTCTTTGAATATAGCCGATATCGTGGACTACCGTGATCCCCTGCGCAGCAAGTCCCGCAAGAACAAGAGCCGCTCCGGCACGAAGATCCAAAGCATTTACCGAAGCGCCGGACAGGCTCTTTTGCCCTTCGATAACGGAGACATTTCCTTCTACCTTGATTGTTGCCCCCATACGGGTTAATTCATCCACATATTTAAAACGATTTTCAAAAATGGACTCCGTAACAACCGCATTTCCCTTAGCCAAAAGCCAATGTAGCGGAAATCTGCGGCTGCATATCGGTCGGAAAAACCCGGATAGGGCAGGGTCTTTACATCGGTGAGACTGTCTGCCCAATTTCCTGATAACCCGAATGCTTTCATCATATTCAATAATCGTATTTCCCATTTCCAGAAGCTTCAGAAATGGATTCCATATGCTTCGGAATGACATTCTTAACCAGCACATCTCCCTGGTAATGGCTCGCGCACATAAAGGTTCCGGCTTCTATCTGATCCGGAATGACGGCATAAGTCGTACCGTGCAGTCTGCGAACCCCTTTGATTCGAATTGTATCCGTTCCGGCACCGCGGATATTCGCCCCCATACTGTTTAAAAAGTTTGCCACATCTACAATATGCGGTTCTTTCGCCACATTTTCCACTATGGTTAAACCTCTGCCAATGCAGCGGCAAGCATGATATTAATTGTTGCCCCTACAGAAACCACATCCAGATAAATATGACTTCCGATAAGTCTGTCCTCCGCTTTTGCCACCAAATAGCCGTTTTCAATCTCGGCCTTAGTGCCAAGTGCTCTGAATCCCTTTTAAATGTTGGGTCTATGGGCGTTGTCCGATAGCGCATCCCCCGGAAGAGGGACTGTCGCCCTCATGGTATTTCCTGAGTAGCGCGCCGATAAAATAATAAGAAGCGCGTATCTTTCGGATATATTCGTCATCAATGCTATGGATATGTAGGTTTTTAGCTTCAATGGCAACAGTGTGTGCATCGATTCTTTGCACATCCGCACCAATCTCCTTCAGCGCTTCCAGCATAACATTTACGTCCCGCACATCGGGTAGGTTCTCAATGGTAACCCTGTCTTCCGTAGCAAAGCGCCGGCCACTATCCCGAGCGCCGCATTCTTTTGCTCCTCCTATAACCACTTCTCCGCGAAGAGCTTTTTCCTCCCCGCATGATGAATACTCATCCATATTAGACCTCAACTGTTTTTGTTCTTTTGTTCTTTTGTTCTTTTGTTCTTTTGATTTTGCTCTTTTACTTTTATTGTTTTTGAAAAATATACCGTCCGAAATGGCAAAATATAATCCTACTCTATCGCTCCGTTTCTCACTCTTTTTTGAAACATAAAAAGGACACTCCCTAGTAGAGTGTCCTGTAATTATAGTGCTTTTTCTTAAAAAGCGCAAGAAATTGCTGATTCCTACTCTTCCGTTTTTTTCAGGCGTATTCTTTGCTGCACTTTTTCCGCCTTTTTTCTTTTTAAGCTTCTTTTCCCTCTTCCTGCTCCATCTTTCCGGATTCTGCCAGTTCTTTTTAGGAAAAGAGAAAGCTGTCCAGCATAGAAAAGGACTCTTCCTGCCTCTCTTTTTCTGCAAGTTTCGCCTTGGCTTCCGCTGCTCTCTTCCAGCCGGCGGATTCTCTCCTTTCCTTTCTTATTTCCTCCCGGATGCCGCTTCTTCTGGCACGCTCTTCCTCTTCTCTTTTTCTTCCTTGTTTCCTTTGTCCACTCATCGAGAAGCCAGCTGCTTTTTCTTCTTTCTTCCGCCAATAGCAGCCTTCCATTCCTGCGTCTTATCCGATTCGTTTCCTTCTTTTCCATTTTCAACTTTTCGGCACACTGCTCTTAGGGATGGCCTCTAAAGAAGAATAAAATAAGAATTTCCCATATCGTCGTATTCCCCTCTTTCCTCGGGTCTTCCTCTTCCGAAGGAGTATTTCCTCCGAAAAGTTCTTCCGCATCAGGTCTTTCCGCCACTTTTTCCGTTTGACCGATTCGCGCTATCCAATCATGAAAAATCTTTCTACGGAAAAAGAGCTTCTTTTTGCTCCATCTCCTGGAAGCCCTCCTGCAAAGACTCTTCCACCTTTCGAAATATGGCTTCCTTCATTTGCCAAAAAGTAGGGATAAAACGGCTGTAAAGAGGATTAAAGTCTCTGAATAAGAGCGCATCCGGACTCACTTCCAAGACATCGGAAATAGCCAGAAGAAGTTCCAAACTGCAGCCTGTATTGCCTATCTCTATACGAGAAAATGGTATTTGTTGTAGCAAAGACCAGTTCCAGCCAAATCCTTCCTGCAAAATTTTTAAAAATCCTGTATTTTTGATCTGTTTTCCAACAAGAGTATAATCCAGCTTTTTACTCTTCCAGTTGTACTGTTCCCTGTTCCTTTCCCTGTAACTCAGCCTGTCCCATTTCCATTTTCTCCTATAGCCTAAACTCCGAAATTTTTCCGGCTTTTGTTTCTCTTATCAGCTATAGTAGCTTGCTTTGTCTCATCGGAAAGAATAGCGAAAAATCGTTGTATTATTTCTCTGTATGTAGATTTATATCGAATAAAAAGCGATCTTTCTTGCGGGAAAAGAAGATTTATCTTTAATCCTCCCCTGAATCCGGATAAAACGTTCTCCAATTCTGTAAACAGTCACGATAGGGGATACTTCCATAAAAGCTTTTGGGATAATGTTCAGCAAGGAAAGAACGAATCAAGGCAGACTGTCTCGAGACACAATGGAGGAAAGCATCGTCTTATCAGAGTGTGTATACGCCCCCACAACCTTATGAATGGTCACCCCTCTTCCGATTCCCAGGATATACTTTTGCAATTTCTTCGCTGTCTGCATTGTCGTAAGGAATAATCTGTGCCTTTGTATAACTTTTTAGGAAAACCGAAAAGCATGTAATCCATGATATAAATACAAAATCACATGGTTAACCAAAGCATAAAAGTGCCACATTCTTACCGAATACAAAGCCCAGAGAAATCAGGATGCTGCCGTCTAAAATCAGCATAATACGGCTCAATGCAACATTCTTAAAGATTTTCCGGTTCAGAATCCGCGCAACGGTATCCGTTCCGCTGAAGGTTACTCCCGCACGAAGAACCAGTCCGGAGCCAAAACCGTAAAAACAGAGAAAAGTATATACAGACAAGGAACATTTCTCCCTGCACGAATACAAAGTGAAACATTCTTGTTAAAAACCAGAAGTGTCGGGTAAAGGAAAGATACAAAGATAATCTTCATAAACTCTTCCCGCTTCAGGCAGAAAAATGCCAGAATCAGGATGGTAATGCTGAAGAAGTAGTAAATATAACTGTAGTTAATGCCGGTAAAACTTTGAATCATCTGGGAAATTCCGGTTACGCTGCTGGTGGAAAGCTTATTCGGTATCAAAATACTGTTCACCGCAAAAGCTGTAATAAAACAGCCCACAATAATCTGCAGATAATTTAAAAATTTTCCCCTTATACTTTTGCAAAGCTCCCATTTTTGCTCCCTTTATCTCGCTCAGCTTCTCCAGTCTTCCGCCTTTTTCCGCTCCCTGGAAGGCTCAGCAGGTGGTCTCCCACATTCACAATGTCTCCCGCTCCCATCGTAATCAAGAGATCCCCCTCCTTGACATGGGAAAGAATGAATTTCTCGATGGACGGAAAGTCCGGAATATAGTAAACATTGGTATTTTTGTGACAGCATCAACTTCTAAGATCATCGGAACTGACTCCCACCGTATTTTTCTCGTGCTGCATAAATGTCTGCCAAAATGATTTCATCCGCCTGGGAGAGAGCCCCGCAAAAATCATCCATCAATGCCAAGGTTCGGGAATAGGTATGAGGCTGAAAAACCACCCAGAGTCTCTTATGCACATATTTCTTTGCGGTAGCTATGGTGGCGGCTATTTCCTGCGGATGATGTGCGTAATCATCGATAATCGTAAAGCCGTTCAAAGTTCCCTTTCTCTGGAATCGGCGATCCGTCCCCCAAAAAGAAGCCAACGCGTCTTTTATCGTTCCCAGTGGAATACCGATTGCTCTGGCAACCGCAATGGCAGAGAGAGAATTATAGATATTATGTTCTCCCGTCACCCAAGAGTAACTTGTCCTCTATCCTCTCCTCTTTCAAAAAGGGTATACGTGGGATGGGCAAAGTGATCATAAGAAATGAAGTTTGCGGTATAATCCGCATTATTATGTCCGAAAGTGATAATTTTTCTTCCGGGAAGATTTTCCAGAAAAATACTCGGAATGCGGAATATCCTTATTGAAAACCAGGATTCCGTTCTCCGGCAGCTTTTCAATAAACTTTCGGAAAGACTGCCGAATTTCATTGATATCCTTGAAGAAATCCAGGTGGTCCGCCTCAACATTCAAAAACAACCTCTATCGTCGGAAAGAAAGAAAGGAAAGAATTGGTGTATTCGCAGGCTTCCGCCAAAAACACATCGGATTTTCCCACCCTCAGGTTTCCTCCGATATCCTTCATCATTCCCCCACCGTAATAGTCGGATCCATTTGGGCTTCCAGCAGAATCTCGCCAATCATCGAGGGTCGTCGTCGTCTTTCCGTGTGTCCCGGAAACATTGATGGCTTCCTTGTAGTTTTTCATGATTCTTCCCAGAAGCTCTGCACGACTCATTGTGGGAATACCCTGCCGTTTTACCTCTTGGAATTCGGGATTACTTTCTGCAATTGCGGCAGTATAAATGCACAGCTCTATTCCGCTTTTTACATTTTCCGGACTCTGCGGCACGGAAACTTGAATTCCCAAGGACTGTAGATGCTCCGTTAAAGCAGAAGCTTTTCATGTCCGATCCGCTCACGGTAAAACCGCGGTCATGCAATATTTCCGCAAGACCGCTCATGGAGATTCCTCCAATCCCTGATAAAAATGCACCCATATGGGTCGATCAAAATGAATATCGTACATATGCCCTCCTGTTAAAAAGGAAATCTTCTAGGAATAGTAAAAATAGTAAAATTTCCTTCTGCAAATTCCATCAATTGAAATCTCCGAACCGAACTCGAAGCGGAATCCTTTACTGTGTCCTGAAAATAACTTCTCTTCTGCTCTCCAACGCCAAAAGTAAAAATATTTCCTAAAATCCCCACAGCCAGAACCTCTCCGCTCCCACCGTGGCAAATAAGAATAATACGCATCCGGTACACCGTATGCATACTGTAATACAAAGGGAACAATGATGGCATTTGCCAAAATAGGCGGAATACAAACCAGCCATTTGCTGACATTTCTAAGCTTATAGCTGAAAAATCGCCGCCAAAAAGAGTTGCCAAAGTTCCGAAAATCACATCCGGCATAGCTGCTCCCGAAAAGAAGTTTCCGAGAAGACAGCCCAGAGCCAAGCCGGGTACTGCGGAAAAACTGAAAAAGGCAGAATACAAAGCGCCTCCGCAATACGAAATTGTACTCGCTCTGAAACTGATTGGCTTAAAGAGCAGCACCAACGCCACATATACCGCTGCGATTATGGCAGCCTCCGTCATCATCTTAGTTCTCTTGTCTTGAAAATGCATTTTTCTCCTTTAGTTTTGTTTTTAAGTGTGGAAGGTCTCGAACACACTGGATGAAAAATGGGAAACCACAAAGCGCCAGTTGCAACGCAAAAGTACAGCTGCAAAAACGCTTTTTCTTTTCCCATTAAGATAACGAAACAGAGTTTAGCACAAAATATAGGAAGAAACAACATGGCAAGTCCTTAGGAAGCGCTGAAAACAGCGGTAAGTCCCGCTTATTCTTCTTTCCGTGCTTTCTCAGACTTGCCTTCCTCTTGCTTCTGCTATGCTATAGAAAAAGCAAATAAGGAGGGTTCTATGTATACGGATGGACGTTATCTGTTTCGTACAGCGGAAACAGATGACGTAAAAGGTACTCTGGGAAATGGAAAAAAATTTGTTTCCCTAAAAATGAAGCAAAACAGTTTCGAGGATGTTAAAGATCGGGTAGAAAAGGCCACGGAGGATTATTTAATTGCTTTTGACCAAGTGAACGGAAAAATTGCCGGTTACTTAAGCGGATTCACTCTTCTTCCGATTGTTTCCTGGATAAATTCTTTACTGACGCTTCTCACACGAAAAAGGCGCTAAGCATTGTTATCTCCTGAGTTTGGGAAGTCCTTCCCTGAATATCGAGGAAAAGGGATTGCTTCCAAAAATTATGGAGCGTTATCTGAAAAGAGAAGAAGAACGCGGCACGGAAAAAGTTTTTTTCTCACCTGCCATGCTCATTACATTCCTTTTTATGAAGATATGGGCTTTGAGCATATCGGCACTTCGTCGTCCGTATGGGGCGGTGAAACCTGGGAAGATATGGTTTATAGGATCTAATTTACTTTTGTTCCAAAAAGAGGGGAGACCCTCTTTTTCTTTTACAGCTTCTGTAGTTTGGCAAATCCTGCCATCATTTTCTTTTGTCCTGCCTTATCGAAAAGAACCGTGACAAGATAATCCTTCTTATCTTCCTCCAGACTAAGTACCGTACCCTCTCCAAACTTCATGTGACACACGGTCTCCCTCTTTATAATCCGGCTTTTCTTTTCCGTGGATGTAAAGCCCTTCTGTAAAAGTCCCGACTGCTTTTAAGCTGTCCAGGCTGCCGAAAGCATTTTTTTCTTCTCCCGCTCTTTTTTTCTCCGTAGCTGTTTCCTCCGGAAAAACCTCCGCCGCTCCTTCCTGGTAGGTGAGAATGGAAGACCGGGCGTTGTTTAAGTAGCTGTTATAGTAAGAACGTCCGCTTTCCTCCATAAAGAGCTCCTCTTCCGAACGCTTCGGGGTAAAAAGCAAAATTCTTCTCCATCAATTCATCCGAAAGCTCCTCAAAAACGACTGATTTTGAAGTACTGACTCTGTCCGTTTACCATTCTTTTTCTGGCTGAACTGAGATAAAGTTCTTCCTCCGCGCGCGTAATTCCTACATAACAAAGGCGTCTTTCCTCTTCCATTTCCTCTTCATTTCCAAAAGCTCATGGAACTCGGGAAGAGTCCGTCGCTTAAACCGACCAGAAATACAACGGAAATTCAGCCCTTTTGGCACCGTGCAGCGTCATCATTGTGATTTTATCTTCCGTTAAATCAAGCTTCTGTCCAAGTCCGAAAGAAGAGAAACTTCTTCCAGGAAGGCGGAAAGACTTGCCTCTTCTCCGTTTTCCCTGAATATAAGAAAAAGCTTGCCCTCCAACTCATGAATATTTTCCATCTCGGCTTTCCGCCTCAATGGCTCCTTCCGACTGTAAATCCGCTTCATAGGCCGTATCCTTCAAAATTCGTTCAATAAGTGTATCCAGCGCTTCTTCTTTCCAGCCTTCCACCATTTCCTCAAATTTATGGATTTCGGATAAGGCCTTTCCGGAAAGTCCTGCAGCCTTTTGCAAAAGGAAGAGATTCCATCAGGGAAAAACCGCCCAAATTTACTCCGTAATCCTCCAGTTTGGCAAGACTTGCATCTCCAATCCCCTTTTCGGAACATTGATGACACGCCGAAATGCCACATCATCTTTTGGTATTAACCATCAGTTCTCATAAAGGCAAGAATGTCTTTTATCTCTTTACGCTGATAGAAATTGACCCCTCCCACAATCTGATAGGGAATGTTCCAATTGATACATTGTTCCTCAAAAAGACGAGACTGCGCATTGGTTCTGTAAAGAATCGCAAAAATTCTGTACAAGAGTCCTTTCCCCGTATGGTTTTTAATGACCTCTCTGGCCTCTTCTTCTCCGCTCTCATACTCCCCTGAATACAACCTTTTTTTCCTTCTTTTTCTCTGTCCAGAGTTTCTTTTTCTTTACGACGGGGATTTTCCGCAATGACCGCATTGGCCAAATCGAGAATCGGCGCGGTGGAACGATAATTCTGCTCCAACTTTACAGTATGGCAGGAGGGGGAATTGGGACTCAAAGGAAAGGATATTTTCCAAATTTGCTCCACGGAAACGGTAAATGTCTGATCATCATCCCCACAACGCAGATGTTCTGATACTTTTTCGCAAGTGCATAAATCAGGCGGAACTGTACATCATTGGTGTCCTGATACTCATCTACCAAGATATAGCGGAAGCGCTCCTGATACCGGGAAAGCACTTCCGGAAAATCCTGAAACAACTCCAGGGTCTTTAAGAGAAGATCGTCAAAATCCAAGGCATTGTTCTTTTTCATCTTCTCCTCATAAAGAGTGAAGCAATCATAAATCAGCTTACTGATATAATCTCCTTCACTTTCCTTCCGATAGTCCTCTGCATTGCCCCCTCTGTTTTTCGTCTGAGAAATCTGAGACAGCACCGCCCTCTCCCGAAGCGTTTTCGAATCGATCTTTCTCTTTTTAGAATCTGACGCATAAGGGTACGCTGGTCATCCGTATCATAGATGGAAAAATCCGTTCCGTAACCGAGTAGGGAAATGTCTCTTCTTAATATCCTTAGACACATGCTGTGAAAGGTGGACACCCAAACCCCGCCGCTCTCTACAGGAAGAAGCTTTTGCTACACGCTCCTGCATTTCTTAGCGGCTTTATTGGTAAAAAGTAATGGCTAAAATATGATAGGGAAATACCCCTTTCTCCTCAATCAGGTACGCAATCCCATGCGTTAAAAACCCTGGTTTTTCCGGACCCCTGCACCGGCTAAAACCAAAAGAGGTCCTTCCGTATGGCGTACCGCCTCTGCCTGTTCTTTATTTAAAATGGCCTCTAAATCCATGAAATCCCCTTTCCTCGCAGAAACGCAATCAAGTATCCACGATTCCGCTTCGCACTGATTTTTAACGAGTATCGCTCGTGTAGCGTGCGATATCTCGTTTGGAATCAGTACTGCCTCGTATTGTACCATTTTTAGTTCTTTTTACAAAACCGTTCAAAGTTCATCTCTCCTAAAACTTTCTTTTTCCTCTAGTCTTCTTCTCTCCGCTCCCCCGTTTTTTTCTCTTATGTCTTATGATGCTGTTCTTCTCCTTGTTCAGCTGTTTTTTTCTCTTTGTTCAGCCATTTTTCTCTTGTTCAGCTGTTTTTTTCCCTTGTTAAGGTATTTTTCTATGCTATACTTTTTGCATGGACGAAAAATTATTAAAGGAGTTAATAGAATACTTACGTAATTTACATCATGTGCACGGAAATGCCCTTCCTTCTTTAGAGCTCTACATGGATCAGGTCACCGGTTTCATGGATGAACACCTCTCCCTCCATGCGGCGCCACAAAGAAGATAAAGCGCTCACCAAAACCATGATTAATAATTATGCCAAAAACAAAATTCTTCCTCCGCCTGTACGGAAACGCTACAACAAGAATCACATGCTGATTTTACTTTTTATCTATTACTATAAAAGTATGCTGAGTCTTTCCGATATCGAAACCATCCTTCGTCCTTTAAATGAAAATTACTTTTACAGCACAAAAAGCCCGCAGCTGAAGGACATTTATGAGGAAATCTTTTCCTTTGCCAATATAGAGATGCAAAAATGTCATGGCGGATGTGGAGGAAAGCTTTGAAAAGGCCAAAAACTCCTTCTCGAAAAAGGATCCCTTTTTGAAAACCTAGCTGAAGAGGAACGACAGGACTTGCAAAAATTTTGTGCCCTGAGCTTACTGGGCTTTGATGTCTATTTGAAGAAGCAATTGATTGAAAAAATCGTAGATGACATGGCAAAAACAAGAAAGGAAGAAGAAATAAAAATGAACCTGCCCAAAGACCTCATGATTCTTCTCAGCTTTGTGAACACGAAGCTCCGAGATGAATTTACTCGACTTGGAAGAGTTCTGCAAGGAAGAGGACATCTCTATAGAGTCCCTGAAAGAACAGCTGGAAAAGCATCGGTTTTCAATATAATGAAACAATCCGTCAGTTTAAGTAAGGAGTAGATTATGCGTTGTTTAGTACAAAGAGTTCTTTTTCCGCCTCGGTTTCCGTTTCAGGCGAAAGTTTGGGGAAGTATTGAGAGAGGATATCTTTATTCTTTTTGGGCATCAACAATCAGGATACGGAAGCCGTAGCTGATAAGATGCTGATTCTGGATGCCCGTCCTTCGAGGATGAAAAACGGAAAGACTAATCTTCCATAAGAGACATCTCCGGCGCCCTCCTTATCGTGAGCCAGTTCACACTCTATGCGGATACCAGAAAAGGAAATCGTCCGAGCTTTATTCAAGCCGGAGACCCTGCACACGCCAATGCTCTCTATGAATATTTTCTACGGAAAGCGGAAGAAGCAGGCATTCCGACAGCGCACGGACAGTTCGAGGGCCGATATGAAGGTAAGTCTCGTGAATGACGGGCCCTTTACCATCATGTATGACAGTGATGCGACATAAAGAAAAGGGAGACAGCGAGTTGTTCTGCTGCCTCCCTTTTTAAAGTCCCGGTTATAGGACAAAAATCTTACTCTACCACTTTAATAGCTTCCGCAAGAGAAGCTCTGGCCTTCAGAGAGGTGCTGTAGCACCTCTACCGTTTTCCCCTTATTGGCTTCCCGCTTCTTTTAAAAGTTCGTCATCTCCATTCGTTGTAAAGCGGAAGGATATGTATCGTCTCCCTTTTAAGGTAAGATATCCCCATCTATGGTCTCGATTGTTCCTTAACCTTTAAGGTATCCGCTGCTTCGTCATCCAGACTGTCTTCCGTAATCGTATAGAAGGCAAGCGGATTGTTATTTAAATCTCAAGATAGTAAACTACTGATTTCCGATCCTACTTTTAATCCGTCCTTCAGTCAAATCGGTCTCAAAGCTTGCTCTTTTGGAAGGTGACGGTATCACCGTACTTCTTTCCTTCCGTATTCTCTCCCTCCAAAAGTCAGCTGCACTGAGTCGAGGGATTTCCTTTACGGAAAGGCTGGTATCCGTTACCGCGGTAATCTCTCGTAGAAATTCTGTTCATCACTAAAAATCTTCCATGTGAACTCATAGGGAACGGAAACCGTGACTTTTTCACCTTCATTCCGTCCTGCGGTTCTGTACCCTCATAGCCGATTTCTATCTCGTCTCCGGGCATCAACTCCCAGTTCTTATCCAGGGTGGCACCGGTCACATCGAAGTTCATCACCTTTCCGTCGCCGGTTTCTACAGTCAGTTTTCCGTTTTCAGCTTCCTGCACGGTAGCGCTTTGACTGTTCTCCGTCAAAGCCTCGGAGCTGGGTTCTTCTTGAACCGCTTTGCGTTGTATTCTTTGTATCTTCCGCTTTCTTTCCGCACGCTGTAGCAAAAAGCATCAGCCCTGCCAAGCAAAACCATATCGTCTTCTTCATATCCATTCCTCCTCTATTGCTGTATACCCTATCCTAACATGAACTCTATAAAATAAATTTGCCTTTTTCTGTATTATTTCTTAAAGTCTTCCTCATAAAAACGGTAATCTTAATTTCCGGCAAATATTGCTGTTCAACGAAATGTCCCGGATAGTCGTGAGGGTATTTGTATAGCCTATTCCCCTTCCAGAGCTTTTTCATGCCCGCTGTATGCGCATCTCTAAGGTAAGAAAGGAATTTCAATTCCCTCTTTCTAACTACCTCATTGGCCGCAAAAATCGCCTTCACCGCGGCATTCGGACTTCTTTGCCGTCGCAACATAGCAGGCCGCCTGGGTAAGAATAATCTGTGCCTCCGGCTGCCCACCGCTCCACCGCAGAAGCGTTCACGGCAAGAACAAGTGCCTGCGGGTCCGCATTTCCCACATCCTCCGAAGCGCAAATCATAATTCTTCTTGCTATAAAGCGAATGTCCTCTCCGGATTCGAGCATTTTCGCAAGATAATACACCGTAGCATCGGGATCGCTTCCCCGCATGGATTTAATAAAGGCGGAAATCGTATCGTAGTGCTCGAACTGTCATCATAGCGAAGAAGCTTCTTTTGCATACATTCGCCGATATTTTCTTTACTAGGGCGGATAACACCGTCGGAATCAGGGATTCGTACTGAGAACGGCAAGCTCCAGCGTGTTTAAAAAGCACTCTGGCATCGCCCAGCATTTTCCAGTAAAAATTCCTTCCCTTCCTCCGAAAGGCTAGTCCGAAATTCCCGAGCCCCCTCTTCTTATCCGACAAGGCCTCATCCGTAAGACGCGACAAAGCCTCCTTCGATAAAGGCTTTAGTTCAAAAAGGCGGGAGCGGGAAAGCAAGGCGAAATTCACCTCAAAATAAGGATTCTCGGTTGTCGCTCCAATGAGAATCACGGTCCCCTCTTCACAAGGGGCAAATCAATCCTGCTGTGTCTCATTAAAGCGAGTGAATCTCGTCCACAAAGTATGGTCTTTCTGCCAGAGCCTCCCAAATTCTCCTTTGTGCGACTCACCGCTTCCTCCATATCCTTTTTCAGCGGTAGTGGCATTGATTTGGATAAATTCCGCCTTCGTATGGTTTGCAAATGAGCTTCTGCAAGAGAAGTTTTCCCTGTTCCAAGCGGACCGAAAGAGAATTGCAGCTGGTCTGTACTGAATTAAGCGAGAAAGCAATTTATTTTCTCCCCGATAATGTGCTCCTGACCGACAAACTCTTCCAATTTTTCCGGGACGCATCCGAACTGCCGAGCGCCATTTTCTCTTGATTTTTCTCTGCCTGATAGCTCAGTAAGTCCATCTTTCCCTTCGCATTTCCTATTCGGGAAGCTTTCATGAGATCGTTCTCTTCCTTCTGCTCCCTGTCCTGCTACTCTTTATTCTTCTACTGCCAAGTAATAGGCTTCTGTCTGTCGGGAATGATTTCAATCCAGTAGCCGTCCGGATCTTCAATGAAATAAATGCCCATACCATGATTTTCAAAGCAGATACAGCCCATCTTCTCATGGAGCGCATGGGCCTTTTCCCATATCCTCCGTGCGGAAGCGGGGTGGTACTCCTGCTCCCCGAGATCATAGGGCTCTGTTCTATCCTTCATATACGTCAGCTCCAGACGGAAGTCCGTAGAATCGTCCCCTAAAAAATACAATAGATAAAATCATCCCTTTCATTTCTGCTTAGCTCGTGAAGGTCCAGTGCCTCTTCGTAGAATTCTCATGCTTTCTTTCCAAATCCAGTACATTAAAGTTAAAGTGGTTAAATGAGAATGGGCTCATTGTTTCTCCTTTCCTTTTCCGGTGTCCCTAGGGACACCTGCTCTCTTTCTATGATAATGCTTTTTCCCACTTTCGCAATGCCCAGCAGAAAAAGACCACCCAGCGTCTCTTCGGTTTTCGCCATTTTCCCCTTTTATATTTTTCTTTTTCTGCCGATAGGAATGGCGTGGGAAGGCGCTTTCTCTTATCCTTTCCTTTTCGATACGGGAACAAGGAGGAATGCAATGAAAAAGATAACAGGGAAAAAGCAAGAGCTTTTCCATGCGCCGAAGAGTCTTATGCATGCACTAGGAAACCTCGCTCTGTATCTTACCGGTCTCACTCCATGTCGTACCATGATCTTTCTCTGTGCCTTCATGAGCTTCGTCTTTCTTCTTTCCGGAACCGCTAGAAAGCAGACTGGGTAAAGGGATTTCTAAAAATGCATGGTGGTACGATCTTGGAAATGGAAAGTATTACATGTCCTCTTGGCAATGGATTGACGGCAATCATGACGGCATTGCAGAATGTTACTGTTTTTGATGAAAATGGATGGATGTTTGAAAAATACCATTACACCGGATAGGTTTACTGTAAATGAAAATGGGGCATGGACTGTTGATAACATTGTCCAAACCAAAAAGTGCAATTTGATTTCTCAGAATAACACGAAAAACAATACTGACACTGTAAGCAATCATTTCACAGAAACAAAAATAATAATCTTACTGAAACAAGAAACAACGAGGAAAAATCAAAGTATTGAAGATTTTAACGAAAGACAAGATGAATATCATTTGCAGATCTTTTAAGAAGAGTGAACACATAGAGAAAAAAGGTTTGAACACTTTGGAAGAAAATGATCTATCTAAATGAAATGGCACAGACTAGGGCTGAAGAATTAAGTATTCGGATGTCTCATATTAGACCAATAGTGAAAACTAGCTTTGGGATATGGTGTGAGTGGCGAAAATTGCTACAAAAGGAGCAAAAATCGGGAGATGCTTTTTTGCTTTTGCAGTAGCAAACAGCATAATGAAACAATGTTGGATGAGAGTTTCTAACTTTCGGTTCCGGATATTATGTTGATGAGAAGGGAAAAGTCTATTGGATTATTCTCATAATCTCCAAACCGGAAACCCAGAGAAAACATCGTACAAAATCCCCGAAATAAAACGACTGGGATTTATTACATTTTAAAGTTACA